>Ga0114932_10001669_pt1 | contig 24800 bp, 27 predicted proteins | sample 2SBtaG_2_FD_87286 | JGI IMG/M metagenome (GOLD analysis project Ga0114932, IMG submission 87286) | Deep subsurface microbial communities from Kolumbo volcano to uncover new lineages of life (NeLLi) - 2SBTROV12_ACTIVE470 metaG | ecosystem: Environmental > Aquatic > Marine > Volcanic ...
AACCCCCAATGGATCTACTACTTCATTCTTAAAAAAAGTTCCTACACTCGCTGATCCTGAAATACGACGAATCACCTCACCCACTAACCAACCAAAAGTAACCATGTGGTAACCATTTTTAGTTCCTGGTTCCCATTGTGGGGTCGTTTCCTCTAAAGCGTGTACCATACGATCCCAATTGAGCCCATCACCAGGGCCAAGTCGTGCATCAACAGCAACAAGACCTGCTTGGTGTGAAAGCAGCCATCTCACTGGTATATTTTCTTTACCGTTTTGAGCAAATTCAGGCCAATATTGAGCGACTGGTGCATCGTAATCGAGTAAACCACGATCTGCGAGAATATGTGCACAAATTGCTACCATACCTTTAGTCATCGAAAACACATTGACCATTGTGTCTTCCATCCAAAGTTTTTGGCTGTCTTTTTGTGCAATTCCTCCCCAGAGATCAACGACAGATTCACCATTTACTGTGACAGCAATTGCAGCACCTACTTCAGAGTTTTCTTGAAAATTCTGAAGAAAAGCCTCACGAACGCTTTCAAATTTTGGATCAACTGTTCCTTGAATTTGCGTATCATTCATTACCATAAAATATCCCTAATCTAAGTAAACATCTGAACTGATGACTATTTCTCTCGGGTAAAACGGGCACCTTCAGCAAAGTCATTTTTCTTTGAACTAACTGGAGGATCTCCGTATTTATTTGGTGTTTTGTCACTTGGTTGAACATAGAGATAAATAACATAGAGGAAGCCAATTATAGTCAGCAGCCATAATAATCTCCAACCACTTTTCCCTGTATCATGAAGCCTACGTACACCTATCGAAGTATTCGGAATCAATAGAATCAATTCATCAAGTAACCGATACGGTGAGGCATCACCCCATTGGCTTAACACAATGATATCGACAGCTAACCCAACTAAAATTACAAAGAGGACCCATTTCCAAATTTCACCGACACCTGCACGCCCTCTAAAATCAAATGCATTCTGAAAACCTGAACCAATAGCCTCTGTAAAACTCATATTTCCTTCTACCAATCACTAAGATGCATATTTCATTTCTCGATCTTCTTTTTTTATCCATCCAGTCAGAAAAGGCTCCCATTCACTATAATTTTTCAAGTGCACAATAAAAAGTTCAGCAGAATTCACCGACGGGCGACGAGGTTTAGTTATCAATGGCATTTTAGCCTCTTGTGGAGTTCTTCCGCCTTTTTGGTGATTACATTTCTGGCACGCAGTTGTGAGATTATCCCAAGTATGCGGGCCACCTTTATGTCTAGGAATAACATGATCCAAAGTTAAATTACTATGACGTCCACAATATTGACAGGTGTGAGCGTCACGGGCAAAAACCTCTCGCCGTGATAAACGTCGTTGAGGTTTAGGACGACGAACAAAATACTGCAACCGAATAACGGAGGGAGTTTCATATTCTGCGTTACCTACTCCATAAATAGGCTCTTCACCTATCTCTAGAACTTCTGCCTTGCCACTAAAAACAAGCAAAAAAGCTCTCTTAACCGAACAAACATTTAGAGGTTCATAGTTCTGATTCAAAACGAGCGATCGGTGCTGGATACTCACATCAGTTCCAAACTCGGGGAGCAAAAGTTTAAGGGCTTCAATCAGTTTATCTGATTGAAGATGTCTCAGCTATCTCTAACTTTACCAATATATCGGAGTCGGGATTAAAAGTTATTAAATATGATTCAATTTTTGTCAGCACCCTCCAAAGGTAAATGTCAAATTGTTCCTTAAACAAAATACACTGTTACTAGTTCTAGCTAGTACAGCGTATTTTACTTGTGGCCGAATTATTGTTAATAATCAATAGAGAAATAAAAAATTACACTCTCATTTATTGTCATTTTTAACTTGTTTTTCCAGGTCATAGTATGTATATAAACCCACAGCAACTGTGATGCTAATTACGGATCCAAATGCAAATATCACGTATTCTAAGCCACTCATCTACGTGCCTCCAATAACGCGCCTAACGCAAGAATGGATGGTACCCAGATACCAACAAACAGACCAGCATCTTTTTCATCAGCAAAAAACCAAAGTGATACTGAAAGTACAAATGAAAGAAAAGCTGCAATCAAAACTGAAGTAGTAAGACTAATCATATTTTTCTCCTCCTTATTAATTATCCATTGACAACATTACCTCAATTTTTTCTTATTATTTAGTAAATATATCGATAACGAATTTCACGATCTTTGATACCGTTAAGTCATGGCAAAAATCCTCGTTCTCGGTTCAAGTGGTTACATAGGGACACACCTTGTCCCTGGACTAGTACAAGCAGGTCATTCTGTAAGAGCTGCATCTAGAAATCGTGAAGTATTAATAGGGCGTAATTGGGAAAATGTCGAGATCTCAGAAACTGACATATTGTCTGGAAATGGTTTAGATGAGGCAGTGCGAGACATCGATATCATTTATTATCTTGTACATTCCATGGCGAGCGGAAAAGATTATGCAGAAAAAGATCGACAAGCTGCCACAAACGTCAGAGAGGCAGCAAGTCGGAATAAAGTACAAAGGATAGTTTATTTAGGAGGCCTACAGCCTGCAGGTACTGCATCTGAACACCTCTCTTCCAGAGCAGAAACTGGTGATACACTTCGGGAAGGTAATATTCCTGTTACTGAATTACGTGCAGGAATTATTGTAGGACCAGGTTCTGCTGGTTTCGAAGTAATTCGTGATTTAGTCAACCACCTACGCATCATGATTACACCAAGATGGGTACAATCAAGTACTCAACCAATTGCCCTCGACGATCTCTTACACTACCTAATCCATGTCATCGATACTCAAGAAACTCTTGGGAAAATTTATGATGTTGGAGGGCCAGAAATCCTTACCTATGAAGAAATGATGCGCATTTATGCCAAAGAAATCGGAAGACCACTGAACGTAATTCGTGTACCTGTCTTGACAACAAAATTATCGTCTTACTGGTTAGGATTTGTTACTGCAGTACCCAGTAGCATCGCCCGACCATTAATTGATGGTCTAAAATGGGACTTATTAGCAGATACCACCTCCATCCAAGAGTTATTACCTCTGAAATTAAACAACTATAGAGAGTCATTAAAAGCAGCAATGGAAGCAGAACGTAATGCCAGTCTCAGCGTACACTGGGCGAGTGCTGCATTACCATATCCCGGATTCGTTAGTGAAGAATCATTTTTTAGTAAACAGCAGCATGCACAAGGTATAGCAAAGGTATCTGTAAATAATTTATGGGATGAGGTAATCCGCATTGGAGGAATCAATGGATGGTATGCATATTCATGGCTATGGAGGGTGAGAGGTATTCTAGATCGAATACTTGGAGGACCTGGAATGCGTAGAAGAAGAAGGCATGCTGAAGAATTACGAGTAGGTGATGTCCTAGATTTTTGGAGAGTAGTGCGAGTTGAACCTGAATCTAGATTGACACTACTTGCAGAAATGAAATTACCTGGTCGAGCGATACTTGAGTTCCAGCTAGAACCTATAGACTCTCAATCAACTCGTCTGAGAACGGTCGCACGCTTCCATCCAAGGGGGATTTTAGGGTTAATTTACTGGTATGTTTTGCTCCCACTACACCCAAGAATTTTCAACGGAATCACAAAAATTTTGGTTAAAAAAGCTGAAGCAAAGAGCTATCAATCTTCTACAGAAACATCATAACAACTATCTAGATTTTACTATGATCCCATGAGCGGTATCGTTTTGGTACTACTTTCACAACAACACGTTTATACGCTGCAGGAGGCAATTCATTCTCCACCTCACGTGAAGATGCTCTTTCGAACCCAAGTCTTCTATCTTTAAGTCGTGTCAATCTCATGACATTTGCTGTTTGAGAAGGATCGCGAATGATTTCAGTAATTCCCTCGATTACAACTCCTTTCAATTCACCATACATTTTGCCAGATTCGACTAGTAATGTTACACGTGGATCACGTTCTAAGTTTTTTACTTTTTGAGATTGTCCATATGTCGTAAATACAAGAGAGTCATCCTCTTCAAGTACAAACCACATTGGAACAAGGTGAGGCGTTCCATCTTTATTAATACTTGCTACTTGCAATACTCGTTCTACTTTTAATAATGTACGAATTTCCTCAAGGTTTAATTCAATAGTCCGTCGTTTATTTACCATAATTATCTCTCATACAATCTTTGATGATGATTCAATCCAGTTTCATATATATCGTCAATGGTAGACATGTAAGGAATTTCGCGTACGCAATCTCCCAAAAGGTGAAAGGCACTTCGAACATACTATATATTTGACTAATCTATCACTGACAACAGCACGAAAAAATTCTCTATGTGAACAATAGTGGTATTCAGACGGCAAGTCGTGAACGGCAGACATCCAATGGCACTCGTTACGAGTATGAATGACATCCTTCATTTTATGTTGGTATGGCAACTTGTTATCAGAGTTATACAATACATTCCCCTACAATTTAAAAAATTGCTAACGGATTGACAGGTGATGCAGTTCCGCGCTCTAAACGTAATGGTGATAAAAAGAAAGCAAATTCATATTGAGATCTTTGACGACAAGTTATCGTTAACCTATCAAGTGCCATGTTATCAATAATGTGAATCCCAAAATGTGCAATAGCTATTTCGTGTATCGGTTGATGTGAACCTTTAATACCACTAGGCATAACATCAGAAACACCATCACACCCAAGTACGGCAACACCTCGATCGTGCAACCAAGGTAAACAATCAGCATATAATCCAGCAAGGCCACCACCAGTACGAGAGTCCCAATGACCAACTGATGCACGTCGTAAATCGCGCCCCGTACCAATTAGTAATATATCTCCCTCACGAACAGAAATTTTCTGCTTAAGTTCAGCTTCTTCCAGATCTGCACGGTAGATTGGAGTTCCTGGTTCAAGCCAATCTACATTTTTAAGACCTGCTATATCTAATAAGACCCCACGACTAACAATCCCATCTTGTCCAGCCATAATACTATTTTTCATCGCACCATCACTACGAACTTCACTCTGATCAAAACCGTTATACATTTTTCCATTAGAAAAGGCGTGACATAGTGCATCAAGATGAGTGGTTGCCATACCATGCGATGCAATGGAAAAGTAATCGAGAGAAAATGAAAGTCCTTCTCGAGAAGCTGCATCACCACCACGAAGAACGTGGTGTTCGACAGGACGTGGATTACCGGGTTGAGGTTCTACAGGTAATGGAAGGGCACAACTCACAACCAATGCATCACTAATGAGATCTAACGCAGCACTTCTAATTTCTGTAGTAATAAAATTTAGAGCTCCACGTTCATCATCAATGCCCCATCTCCCCCAGTTACTTAGATTTTGTGCGATTTGATCTACGTCACTTTTTACTAATACTTCTGCCATCAAATTCTCCTGCACCCCAGCATACACTAACGTGATACTTTTTTTTTCTATATTCTGCCAACATACTTTAGTCTAAGACTATGGAATTTTTTGTAATAATTATTATCCTGATATGTGCAACTTTCGTTTATGGGTCATTAGGGTTTGGTGCAGCTCTCGTTGCGATGCCACCTTTAACTTTGGCATTAGGTATGAAAGACGCAACAGCATTAGTAGGTTTTGTAATAGTCACTAATGCAATATTTTTGTTACTAAAAGAATGGCGTTCTTTATACCTACGTGAAGCAGTAATACTACTCATAGGATCGATACCAGGAATAATCATAGGACTCTTTATTTTAAGTTATGTACCCGGTGCATTACTCCAAAAAATCTTTGGAACATTTTTCCTACTCTTCGGATTGTACAGTTTGTTAAAACCTACTTTATTTCAAACAAATAATAACCTACTAGGTATCTGTATGGGTTTCCTTAGTGGGATACTTGGTGGTGCATACAATACAAATGCACCACCAATAGTAATATATGGAGCATTACGTCGCTGGCCTCCAGAAGTCTTCCGCGCAACTTTACAAGCGTATTTTGTACCTTCAGCCATATTTATTTGGGCTGGACACGGTATCATTGGAATGTGGAATTACCAAATCATTCTTTACTACCTAATATTTCTCCCTTTCGGAATTATTTCATTACTAATGGGAAAATATTTATCAACATACATAAAAAGCGCACATTTTTCGCAAATACTGTACGCTTGCGTTTCAATCTGTGGATTACTGCTTCTAATTTAAAGAGGACCAAGTGCTAGCAATAGTAAAACAATTACAACCTTATGAATTACACGGAACACGCTATTATCAAATCTTGCTGACATCTGTGGAAGATGATTCGCCTATCCAAGCAAGACTATCTTCAGACATGATCGATGGAGATATTGAGGTTGGAGACCAAGTGCAAATTCATTCAATCTTAGGAGTAATCGATCGAATAACACTCACGACACTCGATGGGTAATTGCTATAGGGCGAGCTGCCAATATGACAAATGCTGCTAAATAAGTAGTTATAGCTACGCAGGTAAATGGAATATCGTACCCACCTGTATATTCCTCAAGGAACCCAATCACTAATGGGCCCATAGCACTACCGATTTGGCCAGACATAGCAATAATGCCAAAAACAGAACCGAATGAAAGCATCCCGAAAATTTCTCCAACAAGAAGAGTTTGCATCATATAAATATTCCCAATCGTACACCCGAACAAAAACGTCAATAGATAAATTGAGACCGTACCATCAAGACGTGTAATTAATAACAACACAGAAGCCTGCAGAATAAATAAAGCAGCGGTCAAAAGCCTTTTATCCATCATGTCAGCAATCATTCCAACAAATAATCTTGCCAAAATACTCGCAAAAGCTGTAAGACTAAGTGCTGCAGCAGCCATTGTTTTTGACTCAAAACGATCTTCCAGAAAAACAACTTCATGGATAACAAATCCTGTCTGAGAGATTAGAACAAGGGTAAACGATATAAGGATGGCCCAAAATGAAAAGGTATGTAAGGCTTCATTACGTGTCCAAATTCGATTCTGAGACTCAAAATTTAGCTGAGTATTTTTGGATGTTGGAATTTGATCGACATCCAAACCATCAGGAGTAGAACCTAACTGTCTAGGATCAAAAATAATTGCAAGCCAAAGTACTGGTAAGGCAATGATGAGAACCATAATACCCATCACGGGAGCAGCTAATTGAAGACCACCTTGAGTAACAAGCCACGCACCAAATGGTGCAAATAAAACACCACCTAGAGAGATTCCTGTAGAAGAAATCGTAATAGCACGTGCACGTTTATGTACAAACCATCGTGTAATAATAGCGTTAGTTGCAACATTAGCTGACATTCCTAAACCAACAGCAAGTATGAAAAATACAACATACAACTGCCAAGGTTCTTTGATAAAGCCAATAGCAATCGCAGATAGTCCTACTAAGGTAAATCCAACAGCCATAAATTTAATAGGACCCTGACGATCTACAAATGGCCCCACGATACCTGCTGTAATACCAGTTACAACAAAATACATACCGATCGATCCACTAACGAGAGCATTAGACCAATCATGCTCATCTTGCAACGGTCCTAAGAAAACAGACAGAGCATAATATCCTATCCCCTGAACAAATATCATCTGTACACCTATTGCTATAGCTATAACCCAGCCATAGAAAAAGGTATGTGGCACAATCCTTGCAAGGATAGGCAATTCATCAGTCTTCAATTGTTTAATAGAATTCATGAAATTTATATTCTGGGTCAGTCACAAACTACAGAATTCAGAGAGTTTATTTGCTGCATATGATCTACAAAATGATCCGCTGAGGCATGCAAAACGCCTGCAATATCATGGGAATATTCACGATACATTTCTACATACTTATTTAAGTCTCCTTGCTCAATTGATGAGAATATACTGTCCACAAGAGTAATAACTTCCTGCTGCAATTGCATAGCATGATCTAAGTTAGATAAAGATCCAGTTTCCCAAGTATGCGTAGTATTTGTAAGCACTTCCGAAATACGATTGCTATACCATATTTCAGTATCTAAAACATGTGCAAAAATAGCTTTGGGTCCCCATAGATCTTCATTGCCACTATTCCATTCGGCTTCACTATTTTTGAGAGCATTAGTAAAATATTCTCTGTTCACTGCAATAGCCAAACGCAATTCTTCAATATTTTCCATAACTTCTACTATATTTCTCCATCAATAATGATATCGAGAAGTGCTGGTTTACCTGATTCCAGTGCTCGATTGACTGCATAAGTAATTTCATCAGGATCACTGACCCTTTCACTATAAAGACCCATCCCTTCAGCGATAGTTGCAAGATTAAAGGGAGCATCAAAATTTGAATAAAGAAGATTTTCTCCTGAAGGTTCTAACTCATGAAGTATTTCTTTTTGATAAATATTGAAATTAACCTTCAATACTCAATACATGCCATTATTACAAATTACAAAAACACATGGAATATTATCATTGACAGCTGTCCAAAGACCTTGAACAGTCATCATGGCACTACCATCACCAATAATACCGAAGACCGATTTGTCAGGAAATGCACATTTTGCTCCCATTGTCGCACCAATTCCACCGCCGATAGATTGACCCCTAACTCCTCTCAAATCATCTCTCTCGATAGCTGCAAAATAATAACGCATGGCAGCTCTGTTGCTGAGAGAATCATCAATGACAATCGAGTTTTCTGGGACAGCTTTTGCTAATTCAAACATCATTCTAGCTGGAGACATGGGAATATTTTTCCACTTTGCTGCAACAGATGACTCATATGCAGACTTGGAAGATTTTACGTCTTCTAGGACTTGAGTCTTTCTAGCGCTCACTAATTTTTTATCAATTTTTTCTGGTAACTCTGTAATTAATGCCCGTAACCCAGTCTTACAATTAGATATGATACCCACATCTGTAGGTTCTGATCTGCCGACTCGCCCAGGTATAGGGTCAATATGAATCAGTTTTTGAGTATCACTTAATATTACATCGCCCCAATAAAACAATTCATCAAATGCGTCCATGCCGACAGATAAAACAACATCAAATTCTTTCAACAAGTCTCTAGATTTTTGTACACGTAATGAATGAATCCCATAGTATTGTGGATGGTTTGTCGGAAATGAAACTTCTGCCCCACGTGATTGAAATACTGCCATACCTAATAATTCTGCAATCTCAATAGCTTCTTTTATAGCAGCATCATCAGAAACTCGATCTCCAACCATTAGTACAGGATTTTTTGCCTGACTGAGCAATTCTACAGCCTCACTAATTCCCACTGGATTAGGAAGCACGTCGTTATGAATCTTAGTTGAAGGGACAATATTCATTTCAGCAATACCTTCAAGTGCATTCGCTGTAAAGCCTACATATACAGGTCCTTTAGGATGACTATTTGCCTCATTAAAAGCTCTACGCATTACGCTAGGAATTTGATCAGGTAGATCGAGCTCAACTGCCCATTTAGTAACTGGTTTAACAAGCTCAGCTAAATCGGTTTTAGTTTCATTAATTTTACGTGCATCATAATTCGCTGATGTTACGACCATCGGTGTACCGGTATTGAGAGCATCAAGCATTAAAGCAATACCATTCGCAAGTCCACTATCAACATGGAGACTTACAAATGCAGTTGTCTTTGCTGATCTTGCATATGCCTCAGCCATTCCAACAGCGACGCTTTCTTGCAAAGACATTATGTATTTTAATTCTGGGTAATCGTCTAGCATATCGACAAGCGGCCCTTCACTTGTCCCAGGATTACCGAAAATGTATTCCACACCTTCAGCTAAAAGCATTTCTAATACTGCTTTTTTGCCTGTCATTCTTTCTGACATCAAATACCCCCTACATTAGAACTTTTTTGGGAAATAGGTATATCAGGTACCCAAACGTACCCATCTTGATCCAAAATATATACTTCACGCAGACCATGATTTTTGTCATTTACTTCAGCTAAAATACTAAAACCTAGTCTTTTTGCATTTTCTCGTGCTTTATCTGGATCGCAACCATGTAAACGTAATTCTATCCCTTTACCACGTTTCTGATCTAAAGAAATTTGTGTCAAAAATGGATGACCATCATAAGTATGATCTGCATGCAACATCCATTCTGATCCGTATCCTTTCAATACAGCAAAATCGTCGTCTGAATAGATAACTTCAATATTGAGAACTTCTTCATGAAACAAAACAGCCTTCTGAATATCACTAACCAATAAGTTAATCCCAAGCCCAGAAAGTTTTTTTGCATATTCTGATGCGGGCATCCATGGCTCACTCTTGCGAAGCTTCGTCATTATAATCTCCCAGTAATAATTACTTGGATCGCATACGAAGTAATTCAGGTTTCAATTCAGAGAGTGAAGCTGCACCACATAGCATCATCGTACGTTTTAACCCTTCACGTAAGTGATCAATGACAAAATCAACTCCTCGTTCACCACCTGCTCCCAAACCATATAAATATGCCCTACCAATCATGCATGCATTCGCTCCAAGTGCAAGTGCTTTTGCTATGTCACTTCCTCTTCGAACTCCGCCATCACAAATAATTTCAATATCACCGCCTACAGACTGGACTACTGATTCCAATAGTTCAAATGGAGCTGGCGCTCCATCCAATTGGCGCCCTCCATGATTTGATAGTGCTATTCCTTCAATACCCATATCAGCTGCTATTTTGGCATCCTCAACCGTTTGAATTCCTTTTATTATAATTGGACCTTTCCATATAGATCTGAACCATTCCAAATCGTTCCATGACAAACTCGGGTCAAATTGTGAATTAATATAATCTGCGAGTGTTATTGGATCTGATCCGTCGCCAACAATTTTTCCATTTACATTAGCAAATGAAATAGGCTCTGCCGTTATAAAATCCCAAGTCCAACCTGGATGCAAAGCTCCATCAACTATGGTGCTTAAACCAATTTTAGGGGGAAGTGTGAAACCATGCTTTACATCGCGTTCGCGTCGCCCAGTAATAGCAGTATCTACTGTTATTTGTATTGCTTCGAAACCAGCCGCTATAGCACGTTCAAGCATTTCACGAACTAATTCACGATCACGCCATACATAAACCTGAAACCATTTTCTTCCCTTAGAAACTGCAGCAATTTCCTCTATCGATCGAGTCCCTAGAGTCGAAAGTGTATACGGGATTCCAGCACGATCGGCTGCACGTGCTACTGCTAGTTCACCCTGTGAATTTGCTATTCTTCCAAATCCTGTAGGAGCCATCACAAGAGGGAAATCTAATTCTTTTCCAAAAAGTGTGGATTTTAGAGAAATAGAACTGACATCTCTAAATACACGAGGTTTAAATTCAACATTCTGAAATGCTGCACTGTTACGCTGCAATGTCAGTTCATCCTCTGCTGCACCATCAATATAATCAAATACACCACCTGGAAGTCGCCTTTTTGAAATCTTGCGAAGGTCTGAAACATTCGCCGCAGATTCAAGACGGCGTAATACAGGATCCCATTCAAATTTCTTAAACCGAAGTACAGACCTGAGTGTTGAAATGATCCGCATATTTGATTTCCACCTATCCAACTTCAATTATTACCGACTAGCACGCTTACTTAGATTAATTGTCCTAAGCATAATACAAACTCTGAGAGGACTATCAAGAATGTAAGGAATTATCTTATGGACGCACAAATATAATCAGTTGGGAACTATTCCCAAAAATACAAAAAATTATAAATGTTTTCTAATGCCTCAAAAAATGTAAAACTATCTAGATATTTGCCGCCATGGAGTATCCATTCTTGACCAAGTTTTAATATTAAACAAATTAATAAAGCCAGACCTATGTTTTTCAAAGACATTACTTGTTGAGGTCGATAATGTTTTCGTGCAACGACAAACAAGAACCAAAATTCAAAGACATTAGGGAAGAAAAATAAGAAAAATCTAATATGTGTCAGCTCGAAAGCAACAAACCCGATCATCCTAAAGCAAAACAAAGCTATTGCTATAGATTTATCATAACCTGACCACTTTATTACTAAAGTGAAAAATACAAACATGTATATCAGATCAAGCCATTTATCAAAGGCTTGATAATTTGGAACACCACCTAAATCAAGAAAACCCATCCAAAACAGATCAGAAAAATCTATCAAAATTGCTAAAATAGCACCCAGAAAAGCCCATCTCAGGACTAACAATGATCCTGTTAGACGTATAAGTGCAATTACTAATTGTTCAAGTGTCATAACCTAAAAATAATGGTCAACTGTTAATTTTGCACCATTAGCACGAATAAAATAAAAACACTAAGTCCAAATTTGTTGCTACGATATTTTCATGAAGACAACAGCAGATATCTATTTTGGTGATAATTTAGATATCCTGAAAAAAATCCAACCTGAATCCATTAATTTAGTTTATGTTGATCCACCATTTAATACTGGGAAAATCCAATCACGTACTCGTATAAAAACGACTCGTTCTGAAAAAGGTGATCGTAAAGGATTCAAAGATAATACCTATAAAACAGAAATACTTGGGGAAAAGAGCTATCCCGATATTTTTGATAATTATATTGATTTTTTAAGACCACGAGTGGAGCAAACTCAAAGAATTCTTACGCCTAATGGAAGTTTTTTTCTTCATCTTGATTATCGAGAGATCCATTACGCAAAGGTAATGTGTGATGAAATATTTGGTAGAGATTCTTTTATAAATGAAATTATTTGGTCATACGATTATGGAGGCAAAAGTAAAACGAAATGGTCAGCCAAGCACGATAACATCCTTTGGTATGCAAAAGATCCCAACAATTTTACTTTCAGATACAACGATATCGATAGAATTCCATATATGGCTCCAAGTTTAGTTAGTCCAGAAAAAGCTGCGAAAGGGAAAATACCAACTGATTCTTGGTGGCACACTATTGTTAGCCCAAACAGCAAAGAAAAAACTGGATACCCCACACAAAAACCACTAGGAATCATTAATAGAATTATAAAAGTACATTCGAATCCGGATGATCTAATACTAGATTATTTTGCAGGTAGTGGAACCACAGGGATAGCCGCATTGAATTCTGGTAGAAATGCAATCTTAATTGATAGCAATGTTGAAGCACTTGAAACAATGGAACGAAGATTCGACCCTGAATCAACCCGTTTTTACAATTGGAACTCCAAACAGTAATTTGAAATACCATCAAATAGGATTGGTAATGGTACGCCGGGAAGGATTCGAACCCTCGACCCTCTGATCCGAAGTCAGATGCTCTATCCACTGAGCTACCGACGCACGCTAATAAAATTCAAGAAAAGAATATTTAAAAAAATTTCTTGACCAACTGCATTATGTATTTTTGGGCATAATCTAAACAAATGCAAATCAGTTCGTAACTATTTGTAAAATAAAGATGCAAAAGTCTTATCGCCCCCTATAAAACACAGGTAACATCAACGCATGGATAAAACTGCGAACAGAAGTAATGCACAAAAATACTTAAAATCAGCCATGCAGTACCATGCAAAAAGTTCAATCAGATCTGCTATCGAAATGGCCCACAAAGCCATAGATATTGACCCAAGTTTTGCCGAAGCATACGCATATTTAGGTAATACACTAGTAACTCGTACACGGCAATTCGACGAAGGCCTACAATCACTTCGTCATGCAATTAAATTATCACCTGAAGACGCAACTATCTTATACACAACAGGTTGGTGTGAAGAGTATATTGCCAATGCTCTTGAAAAGCCCAGACTCAAACATCAAGCCGTACCTGAAAATTCAGAAGAACTTTACACTGTGGCAAGGTTGCATTTTCTTATGGCTTTGGAATTAACATCTGATCCCCAGCTCATTGGCGACATTGAAGATATGCTTGATGTTGTCGCTGCTGCCACAGGTCAACCATGGCAAAAAGAATAAAGGACCTCTAAGTGCCAAAATTACAATTAGAAAATGAATTTCAACTACATTATGAAGTACATGGACCTGCAATAGGTTCTGCACCAGCGATTATCTTTGCCCATGGAGCAGGAGGTAACGGACTTTCCTGGTGGCAGCAAGTACCTGCATTCTCAGATCAATATACAGTCATTACATTCGACCACAGAGCATTCGGTCGTTCTCCGGACATAGAAAATGGCCCAGGAAGAACAGCATTTGGAACAGATACTCGCGCTTTACTCGACCATCTTGGATTGCATAAAGTACATTTTGTCGCACATTCTATGGGAGGTAGAACTGCATTTGGAGTTTTATCACAAGATCCAGAAAGATTACTTTCAATAACATATTCTGGGACAAATGGAGGATGTGTGAGTGATGAATATCGTAATCGACGAACTGAACTTGAAGAAAATGGAACACTCCAAGGATCATTACTACAACGAGCAGTTGGGCAAAATTATGAACAAAAAAATCCAGAAATGTATTACCTGTATAGAAGAGTCCGCAGCATTAATCCACCACGACCTAGAGACTTTCTAGCACCCAGGCCGAGTCAAAGGAATTATAAAGGCACCACTGCTGACCGTCTTCGTGATGGAGGATGGCCAATATTATGGATCGTAGGAGAGCAAGACAGAATTGTTCCACCTGAACTTATACATATCTCACACACACTTACACCTGAATCAATAATGAAAATAGTACCCAACGCAGGACATTCAGCTTATTTTGAACATCCACAAACATGGAACAGTCATGTAAGGAAATTTATAGATAGCGTTGAAGAAAAGCTCTAGTGCTACCTTTCAAAAACTTCATTTTCCAGAGATTCACCTTTAATCCAGAACTCTAAATTACGTAAAAAATATCCCTTAAGTCTTTCATCAACTGCGCTAGTTGCACCGGAATCATGTGGTGAAATAATAACATTTTCTAAATCCCATAATAGTGACTCTTCACTTAGTGGCTCTTTTTCGAAGACATCAAGGTAGGCATAACTTAGACGACCATCACTTAATCTACTGATCAAAGATTCTTCATCGATAATCTCCCCTCGCGCAATATTAATCACACCTGCGTTGCTAGGAAGTAAGTCCAAAAGTTCATCAGAAAAAAAATTATGCGTCGTCTCTGTCAGTGGTGAAGAAACAATAAGCCAATCCATTTCAGTCAATACGTCTTTGACTTGATCTGGTGTAATCAATTGCTCGATACTATCTTCTGACCGCCTCGCACTCCTTCTTACTCCAGTCACTTGAAAACCTAAGGCCTCACTTAACCGAGCAATCTCTGATCCAATGGCGCCAAGTCCAAAAATCAAAATACGTTGTTGCCCAATATCCTTCGGCAATTCTTGGAATGGATACTGATCCCACATATGAGATTTCTGTGAACGTACCCAACGCGGGAATCCTCGCGAAAAATACAAAAGTGCTGCAATCGCTGTAGAGGCAATTGGTTCAGCCATTGCACCAGATGCATTTGTCAGTCGTACACCTTTTTTAAGAAGATCTCCAAATACTGGATCGTCTATACCTGCGTGCGGCAAATGAATCCATTTCAAATTAGGAGCACGGAGAGCACTACCATAAAATCTTCGTACAGCTGCTCTTTCATAATCTGGATTTGGAGGTGTTGCTATATCTATCTGTTCAAGAATATCAGGAGAAAGTCTCTCACCAGGCTCAGGTACAAAGATAGTTTTTATTGTATGTGAATTACGTTGTTCTATTGCCAAAATATCGTCTTCGTAAAGAGTATACAAAATCGGATCAATTAGAAGATTCGTCATCAATACCTACTTAAATCAATCTAAAGTAATCGCGTTATAAAGCATCACAGGATCACCCTCAAACACGTCACTTTCTAAATTAGCGAGTACAACAATTGGACGATCAGCGATTATCACAGCACTTCCAACCCATCCATCTGGTAAAGATGTAACTTCCCATTGCCTAAATGTTTTGTCACCATTTACTCGAACACTACCAATCGTATGAAACAATCCATTCGGAAATTCCTTCGAATAATAAATAATCGTTACATGAGCAACGGAATCATCAAAGGTCTGTACACGAAACCATGAATTCCAACCGACACGATCACCCCAAGGGCCAAAATTTTTGTTTACAACAGGTAATACAACTTGCCTTGCTGCTTCCTCTGCAGAAAAACCACGATAGTCTGCTATTGAACCATTTGGAGAAATTCGTTGAACCACTACAGCTACAGGATTTGTAGAATCCATTCGGACTGTACCTAAAAATGTTGGGGGTAAATCAAAATCAGAAGGAAGACATGCATCTTCACCTGTTAATCTCTGATCACATGTTAACGAACCTAAAACATTTACCGTATGTTCTATCTCTACATGCTCTCCATTTTCATTCATTCCATCGAATAATAATGTAACCTCGTTCGGCACATTTGGAATACTTGAAAGGATTCTAAATCTAGTACTCCATTGGCTAAAACGCTCTGTTGCATTTCTATCTACAAGTGGAAGCACAAGTGTATTACTCATTTCATTCTCACCAAATCCTCTATAACTAGCCAAGCCTGCATCATTACGCGATCTAGAGTCAACCATAGCTGAGATTACTTGTGACGCTGCAGCGATCCCTTCATCAGTTCGATAAGTTTTTACTACAACAGAACCATCAAAACCAAATCTGACAGGCATTGTTTCTTCATCTACAAACATTGTTGCACGGGGCTCAAGCCTCACACCGCCCAAAGTACAACCAGACGTTGGCTCTAGAGGTTCAACCGCCACTGGAGAAAGCATACCATCCTCATAAAAAATTAATTGAACACATGCAGCACGCAAATCACTACTGTTTTGAACAGCAATTCTTGAAACAAAGTCCGTTGTATTCTGGACAAGTGGAAGATATAAATTACCACCTGAGCTACCAAGGTATAATGAATCTCCACCTATTTGAAAACGACCATTATCCAAAAAAGAATCGCGTGCAAGCATTGCAACAAAGGGTTGATCAGAAGTAACAAAAGCAGAACCTTGATAGCCCGGATCTAAGTCACCAAGTGTTTGCTGAAAAAATGACCACCCGAAACCAGGCTGCAAAGCAGTACATTTTGCTCTCTCAGGACATTGATCATTCGCGACTACATCACCATCATCTTCATAAAATTTAATCTGAATTTCTGCAGGATCTGTTCCCACGTTTTGAATTCTTATCCAGGAATTTTCTACAGGTAATAACATTGTTTCAGCATTAAGACGCGAAAAACTACTATCGGATACAAACAATAAAATAGAAAAAATTACAAATAAAACTATCGTTCGATAGCTTTTCGGCACGAGTAAGGAACGCAACGCGTTCACCATTATGGTGTCTTCCCATGCCCCACCCAATATTATGACATTCAAACCTAGCAATACCCTGTTACTGCCGTTGATATTTAATGTACCTCTATCCGGTTGATAGTGGTAGCACAATGAATACAATGCTAATCTGCACTTGTAGAATTGAGAATTTTGTTACACCGAGATAAGTTCATCGTGATTGGACACATCATATGCGGTGACAAGGTCCCTAATTCGCATTTAAATACCCCAAACATATCTCCCTAATTATTTTATTGTTTGTTAATGACGGTTGGTAAACTATTAGTAATAAGAGTATTTTTAGAAAAAATTAAAAAAGAATGTAAACCTTTTTGTCATTTGAGCGTTGTGTTTTCAAGTTATGATATTTTACTAATCTTTTTGAAAGAGGAAATCGGGGACAGGATAGCAATATGGTCCAGTCAAGTAGTTCAACTACAGGCACGTACAAATACCGCACTGCTGAAGCTATACGCTTAGCAGTAGAAGGTAATTGGAAAGCTGCCGCAGCTACAAACGAAAGTATCTTAAAAGACTTTTCACAAGATGTCGACGCAGCAAATAGATTAGGAAAAGCATACAGCGAATTAAATAGAGCAAGAAAAGCGATCAAAGCATATGAACTTGCATTAGAAATTGATAAATTCAATCAAATAGCACGTAGAAATCTTGAGCGCTTGCAAAATACCCCTGCAACTTCTGGAAAAGGTAAAAAGTTAAAAGCGAAAAACACCACAACTAAAGCTAAAAAAAGTAATACCAAAAAATCCGTCTCATCATCAGGCTTGGTATCTTCTTCAAAGGCTGCTGATTTTTCATTACAACATATCGATGTGGATGCCACTCAAGATCTAAAACCTGGGGATAATGCTAATGTAATACCAGATAATCGGGGAGTGATAATTACTTCTGAAGATGGGGTACGCCTTGGCTCTATTGAACCACGGGCAGGGCTGAGGTTAAGAAGGTTTATCGAAGGTGGAAATGAATATTCAGTAACGATAAGAAGTGTAAGCAATACTGGAAATGTAATCGTTTTTATTAGTGAAACTTATAGAGCGCCAACATTGATTAACCAGTCTTCATTTTTAGCAAGTACAGATAGTCGTAATAAAGCTCCTCGTGCTTACACGCGAAGATCAGCAGTAATAGACGATAATGAGCCGGATTTTTATGAAGAAACAGATGATCAAGATGATTCACTTGCGGAATTACGGCAGACAAATACTAATACAGAATCAGATATTGAACTGGATGATGATGATGATATCGAAGTAGATGAAACTGCTGATGCAGCCATGCTTGGAGTTTCAGATGAAGATGCTAGAGAAGAGGAAGAGGAAGAGGAAGAGGAATCTGAGAATGAAGACGAAGAAGACACTGAAGACGACTATTAACCTATAAGAATTCATCATCATGAGTAATGAAGCTATCTCGCATCCCAGAATAATCATAACAGCAGCTGAAGATGTAATCGGAGAGTGTTGGAACGATTATTCTACATGCATTAGTAATTCCAATGGTGTGCCGATTCGAGTAGATATTGGCACAGATATCGATACACTCGAAAATTTCGACGGACTCTTAATTACAGCTGGTGTAGATATTGATCCCGGAATTTATGGCGCCGCCAAAAGTGATTACGTCAACGAAACAAATATCGAACGCGACCAATTTGAAATTGCTTTATTAGAAAAAGCACGCCAGCTAGATGCACCCGTCCTTGCTATTTGTCGAGGTCATCAAATCTTTAACGTTGGTTCTGGAGGATCGTTACTCCAACATCTAGACAATAGAGAACCTCATCGTGCCAGAAGGGGAAAAACCAGTAGTGACATTGATTCCGGGTGGCATAATGTTGAAATAACAAAAAACACTCTCCTCCATAACATTACAAATACAACACAAATTTACACCAATTCACGCCATCACCAGGCTGTGCTTTCTAATGATATTGCACCTGGATTAATAGCCAGCGCGTATTCAGAACAGGATGTCATAGAGGCATTGGAAGATCCTTCCATGACCTGGGGATTGTCCGTTCAATGGCATCCAGAACGAAATGAAATGACTGATAATCCTGATTTACAAAATGCTTCTACGGCACTATTTGATGCTTTTGTAACTGCAGCCAAAAAATATTCTCTCAATTCAATATAAATCAACAAATTTTATATTTTTAGCCGATTTCTAAGCAAGAAAATGTTACAATTTTAGTGTTCCCCAAATAATTTTCCCCATCATATAAATAGTGAACTTCATTTCATATTGGAATACATATGGTCCAAACGGATAATCCTGAAACAACAGAAGTTGTTCGCATTGAAGATGAAATGCGTGAGTCATATCTAGACTACGCAATGTCAGTAATAGTTTCTCGTGCTCTACCAGATGTTCGCGATGGATTAAAACCTGTCCAAAGAAGAATACTGTTTGGAATGCAGGAATTAGGGCTTTCGCCGAATTCTGGCTTCAAAAAAACAGCACGTGTAACTGGTGAAGTAATGGGGAAATTCCATCCGCATGGTGACTCAGCTATCTATGATGCTTTAGTACGCATGGCTCAAGATTTTACAATGCGATATCCATTGATTACTGGTCAGGGTAATTTTGGATCCATAGACGGCGACCCTCCCGCACAAATGAGATATACAGAAGCACGATTAGAACCGATAGCAACTGAATTACTCGTTGATCTAGATCGAAATACAGTAGACTTTCAACCAAATTTTGATGATTCAATCAGTGAACCGATTGTTTTACCTGCACGATTACCAAACTTACTACTTAATGGTGGAAGTGGTATCGCCGTAGGGATGGCAACAAACATCCCACCACATAATCTCAATGAAATTTGTGAGGCGATTACCTTAATAATCGATAGTCCTGAATGTTCAATTGAAAATCTTATGAATATAGTAAAGGGTCCTGATTTTCCAACGGGCGGAACCATTTTCAATCAAGCTGAAATTCGACAAGCATATGCAACTGGACGTGGGCGCGTAACAATGCGTGCTGTTATGTCCATGGAGGAATCAGCACAAGGTAAAACACAACTTATAGTCACTGAACTTCCATACCAAGTTAATAAAGCAAATCTCTTAGAGCGAATAGCAGATCTTGTCCGTGCAAAACGAATTGAAGGTATCTCCGATTTACGCGATGAATCTGATCGTCATGGGATGAGAATGGTCGTCGAGCTTTCGCGTGGAGCATCATATGCTACTGTCAAAAATTTATTATTCAAACACACTGCTCTACAATCCAATTTCGCAGTAAACATGCTAGCTCTTGACGATGGCCAGCCAAAAACTCTCACTCTAAAAGAAGCCTTAGTTGCTTTTATTAATCATCGACGTGAAGTTATTACACGTCGTAGTCAATTTGATTTAGAGAAAGCGCAAGAGAGAGCTCATATTTTAGAAGGGTTACTTCAGGCACTAGAGCACCTCGATGCAATTATAGCTGCAATCCGAGCATCTGCATCAGCAGATGAAGCTAAATCTGAACTTCAAAAAAAACCTTTTAACTTAAGTGAAAGACAGGCTCAGGCTGTACTTGATATGCAACTACGCAGACTTGCACAATTAGAAAGTCAAAAAATTGAACAGGAACATGCTGAGCTCATGGAGCTAATTGATCAACTCAATGATCTGCTTGCACACCCGGAAAAAATTGATGAATTAATCAAAGAAGATTGTTCTCACTTGCGTAAAGAATATGGTGGTGAAAGAAGAACTGCGGTTATTAGTTCACCTGTTGAGGATTTTTCAGAAGAAGATCTTATACCTCATCAGCAGGTTGTAGTCTCAATTACAAAAACCGGATATATGAAACGTGTCCCGCTCGAAACATATCGTGCCCAAAGAAGAGGTGGTCGTGGGATCACTGGTATGGCAACACGTGAAGAAGATGCAGTAAATCATCTAATAGTATGTGACACACATGATGCACTACTTATGTTTACTAAAACTGGAAAGGTTTACTCATTAAAAGGTTATGAGGTTCCCGAATCATCTCGACAGGCACGTGGTCTGCCCGTAGTTAATCTCATTGAATTAAATACGGAAGATAGTGTAACCGCCGTTGTTGTTGTAAAAGACAATCAATTCAAAAGCAGTGATCTTGATTCAATGTTGCTTGTTACCACACAGGGAGAAGTTAAGAGAACTCCACTAGAGCAATTTGAGTCTGTCCGAAGAGCAGGTTTGATTGCGATGAAATTAAAAGCTGGTGATTCTTTGTGTGCAGCTGGAGCTGCGAGTGAATCCAATGATGCATTAATGTTCAGTTCCGATGGACAAGCTATACGCTTCAATGTTGGTCGGCTAAGAGTTGCCTCTAGATCATCAGGAGGAGTACGAGGGATGAGATTAAGAGGAAAGGCACATGTCGTAGCATTGGCAGTTGATGCAGATGGCAGTGACATCCTTGTAGTTACTAAAAATGGATTAGGTAAAAGAACTGCCATCGATGAATATCCAACAAAAGGACGTGGGGGTATGGGTGTTCAAACGTTCCGTATCACAGATCGCACAGGTGAGGTTGCAGTTGCTGCAAATGTAAAAGATTCAGAAGAGCTGCTTCTTATCACTATCGAAGGTGTAATGAACAGACAACGCATCGATACTATTAGCCAACAGGGACGTGCTACGCAAGGTGTTCAGGTCGTAAAACCTGATCAGAGTGATTATATTGCTGCCTTGGCAAAAATAGATCTTGATTCAAGTCTGACAAATGAGCCGACAACTTCGGAATAGCTACTTATACTGTTTCTGTGAAAGATCAAAATTCTTTTTCAAATGTTGGTGAATTTACACTGATCAATAGAATAATTGAGCAGCTAGGTTCACATGTAGCAAAAGATATTTTAGTACCACCAGGTGACGATGCAGCAGCTTGGATAAATTCAAAAGATAGCTTAACTGTTGCTACGGTAGATACGTTAACAGAAGGTGTCCATTGGCGCCCCGATACAATGGATTTCTATGACGTAGGATGGAGAGCAGTAACTGCTAGCGTTTCGGATCTAGCAGCAATGGGTGCGACACCTACTTATTTACTAATCGCAATAACTTTAGATTCAAATATAACAGAGCAAAATATTAGTATGCTTACCGAAGGAATCGCACAATCTTCCGCAGTACATAATGTAAAGATCGCTGGTGGCGACATTACCCGTGCACATACAAATATGATTTCTGTAACAGCAATTGGGCAAATTTTACAAGACAATCATTATCCAATAATGCGTCGAAATACAGCAGAACCTGATGAGTTAATTGCGATTTCCGGCTACCCAGGAACATCAGGTGCGGGATTGGTAATTATTGAAGACAGCCAAAATGAAGATGAATTAGGTATAGAACTGATTACACGACATCGACAACCTGTAGCCAGAATACAATTGGGCACTAATGCTGCCAAGGCTGGAATTAAATGCGCAATAGATCTATCAGATGGCCTGGTACAAGATCTTGAACATATAGCAAAAGCGTCCAATATTGGAATTGAAATAGATACTGAAAAAATCCCACTCCACGACACTGCGTATACTTTATTAGGTAGGGAAAAAATACTCGATTTAGCATTAGGGCAAGGGGGTGAAGATTTTGAATTGATTTTGATAGGAAAAGATGAAATCTTACGATCTTTAAACACTATGGAGTTGCCCGTCACGCTCATTGGGAAAACAGTTTCACACCATCCAGGACAGGTAAAAGTATATGACAGTTCAGGAAAAGAATATGAGCCTCCTCAACGAGGATGGGATCACTTAAGGAACGATTAATCTATGAGCACAGCCAATCGCTTTAATTTTCACACTACAAACGTTAGACAAACTCAATCTCTTGCAAAAAAAATAGCCAAATTATTGCTACCTGGTGATGTTCTACTTCTACAAGGACCCTTGGGTGCTGGAAAAACAACATTTACCCAAGGCCTTGCAAAAGGAATGAATATCAAATCTGAAGTAACAAGTCCCACTTTTATATTACTTGCCCAACATGAACCCAGTTCCAATAATTTAGCTTTGTTTCATGCAGATCTGTATCGATTAACAGATCCCACGGAAGTCATGGAACTCCATTTAGAAGAACAGGCAAGTGACGGTGTCCTGATTGTAGAATGGCCAGATAGGGCTCCCGAAATGTTGCCAAAAGATCATTTACTCATATCAATTGCTCTTCAAAAAATTGATCATAATGCCCGAACATTTACTTTTGTATCTGCAGGAGAGAGGGCAAGAGAAATTGTTGATGGATTACAATCACAATTATGAAGGCTCAAAAATGTCATATAATTTAGGAATCGACACAGTTTCAGATAACATCTCCCTTGCAATAGAAGATGATGGCCTCTTAATTGTAGAAAAAAGTTTTACTGTCACTGATACTGTCTCGCATGAACTCATCAATATCATTGATAACTTTTTAAAATCAAACCAAGTTGAACTACATGACATCACTGGCTTAGCGGTTTGCATAGGTCCAGGAAATTATGGACCCCTCCGAGCAGGTCTATCCATTGCGCAAGGTTTAGCACTCGCGCGCAATTTACCCATTGCGCCCATCAATAGACTTGAAGCTGATGCATGGCCATTTATACAAAGCGCACAGAATCAACAGCCTGTGATTTCAGTACATGATGCTGGGAGATTAGGGTTAGCCTGGGGTGCCTATAACCAAAACAACAAAAATGAACCACCAAGAGTGATAGTCCCTGCGTCCATCACTAATCTCGAAGAATGTGCAAAATCTGCACCACCAAATTCACTTTGGTGTGGTGAATTATCAGATGAATCTATAAAAACTCTTCTACTTTTAGGGTATTCTTCTAAGATTGAGCCTTTAAAATACATGAATACTCGAGCAAAATCGATGCTAGAGCTTGCATCTGTGCAACAATCGTATCAAGATCCATCAGGGATAGAGGCTCTGTATTTACAACCTCCCCGTATTAACCGTTAATCATTTAATTGATACATTTCTGGAGGACCTATGGAACAAACATTAATACTGATAAAACCTGATGCGATGCAACGTGGGCTCGCTTTTGAAATACTTTCAAAATTAGAGAGGCGAGGATTACGTCTAGCTGGACTACGATTACTTCAAGTAGAGCGATCTATGGCAGAAAAACACTATGCAGAACATGAAGGCAAACCTTTTTTTACTGGACTGGTCACTTATATAACTAGCAGCCCAATAATTGCTGCTGTTTTTGAAGGCACAAGCGCTGTCAATGCAGCAAGGCAAACGATTGGCGCGACAAATCCAACAGAATCTTCTCCAGGAACTATAAGAGGTGATTTTGGTTTAGAAATTGGTAGGAATTTAATACATGGTTCAGACAGCGTAGAAAGTGCAACTCGAGAAATTGCAATTTTCTTTGAAGGGCAACCTGTTATTCAATGGGAAAAAGATACAGATAAATGGGTCTTTGAATAGATAATAAAGAGTACTAGGTCAGAAATTAAGAATTTATTGCACACGCACAATTTCTTTTG
>Ga0114932_10001670_pt1 | contig 24796 bp, 20 predicted proteins | sample 2SBtaG_2_FD_87286 | JGI IMG/M metagenome (GOLD analysis project Ga0114932, IMG submission 87286) | Deep subsurface microbial communities from Kolumbo volcano to uncover new lineages of life (NeLLi) - 2SBTROV12_ACTIVE470 metaG | ecosystem: Environmental > Aquatic > Marine > Volcanic ...
CCGTCTTCGTCGCCGTCGTGCTCGCCGTCTTCGTCGCCGTCGTGCTCACCGTCCGAGTCGGCGCCTTCCACCGTGCCTTCGGTCGTGCCGGTCTCGATGGTGCCCGAGGTGAAGCAGCCCGCCAGCAGCGCAGCCACGGCCAACGCGAGGAACAGCGGCAAGGGACGACACGCCATCATGGCCTCCAAGAAGTGGCCACAGCCTATCCCCTGGCCGGGCCCACCGAGGCACTTCACTCAGCCCTGCCGCCGCTCTGAGGTCCGGCCTCAGGGCAGTGCACCCTGGGCGATCCACAGGCTGATGCGCGCCTGGACCTCGTCGGACAGCGGGTCCTTGCCCTTGGGCATCTGAAGTCCCATGCCCCCGACGTCGTTGTGCGTGCCGGCGAGCTTGTAGAGCAGGTAGGAGCCCTGAGGGCTGCCGGGCTGGACCAGGTCGTAGAGCGGAAGCTGCGACGCAGACCGGTCCACCAGGTTGTCCCAGGCCTCGCCGTCCTCCAGGCTCATGACCCGGCCCTGCTCTCGCTCGTGGCAACCCGCATGCGCACACGACGTGGTCCAGATGGGTTGAATGTCCCGGCTGTGACTCATGGGCTCTGCGGCCGAGTCGATGCCGGTCGTCTCTTGGGTGGCGCTGTCCAAGCTCGTAGACGCGGCACAGGCCCACAGGCACAGGAGCATCACGGAAGGAGTCCGCCGAGCACGAACGCCGCACCGGTGTTGGTGGTGTCACCCACGGCGCCCACGATCAAGGTGGACTCGCCCGCTGGCGCGACCGACGCTCCCAGGAACTGGAGATCCTGGGTGCCGACCCACAGGTCGTCCTGGTCGTCCAGGACACGGGTTCCCTCGACCGGGCCCCTGATCACGTAGAGCGCCCCGCCCCACGTCCTGCGGTGACTCGCCGTCGGTGCGGCCACGACCAGCTCGGCCTGGCCGTCCCCATCGAGATCGCCGACCTGGGACAGGACTTCGCCGGCCTTGTCCCCGGCCACTTCGCCGAGCAGGGTCCCCAGGGGCAGGCCCGCCCCCGAAGGGGTGAGCGAGGTCCCGAGGTAGACGTAGACGGCGCCCGCATCGGTCCCGTTGGTGCTGTCTGCGAAGGCGCTGGTGGCCAGGTCGGCGAGCCCGTCACCGTCGACATCGCCCACGACCGCCGTGGCCCAACCGAACCACCCGCGATCACTCTGGCCGAACAGGACCCCGTCGGCGTCGGCCACGCTCCGGCCGACCTGTCCGACCTGGAAGGGCGCCTGGACCAGATACACCGCGCCCACCTGGGGTCCGTCCTCGGCCCTTCGCGCATGGGAAGCCCCGATCAGCAGGTCCGCCAGACCGTCTCCGTCGATGTCGCCTGGTGACAGGACCGAGACCCCCGCCCGGTCCCCGGCCCGCTCCCCCCGGTAGGGCACCCCCACCTCGTCCACCGCGACCACGGCGTCCCGCTCGGGCGGGGACACCACCCAGGCGATGCCCTCGCCCCGCAGCTCACAGCCACTCTCGGCGTTGAGCACGGTGCCGTGGGCACCCGCCGCGAAGAGCGGCTCGGGCCCCGGGACAGGCGCGATGGACAGCCCCAGGTGGCCCCCCGCGTCCACCCCGTGCACGATCGAGGTCTCGGGCTGGTCGAGAGGCGAGCCTCCCCAGACCACCATCACCATGCCCGACGTGGGACTGCCGGTGTGGTCGTGCACTGCCCCGAGCCCGAGCTCGTCGAAGCCATCGCCGTCCAGATCAGCCAGTCCCTCGGTGTCGCGGCCGAACAGGTGATTCTCGGTCACCCCGACGAGGCAGAGATCCGCATCGTCCAGGACACGATCCGACAGGATCGGGCCCAGGAAGAGGCAGGCCCGTCCCGCAAGGGCGCTGGTGGTGTCCGCCAGCGTCGCACCGACCGCCACGTCGGGCTGGCCGTCGCCATTCCAGTCGAAGCGGCCAGCGACCGCCACGCCAGCGAGCTCGCCCGCTGCACTGCCGCTCAGCTTGAGTGCGTCGTCCAGCACCCGCCCGGGCCCCTGGGCGCTCTCCACCGACGTGTCGGCCACCTCGACGTCGCACCCAGCGAGAGACGACATCGCAGCCACGACCATCCACATGCCGGCACAATACCGTGGGCTCCCCGGAAGTCTGGAGCCAGGGACAGACGTGCTGCCGGTACCATCGCACCAGCACTCTCGCTCGACCCCCTGACCGAGCACGCCCGTGACCAAGACCTCTCTCCTTCGACGGCTGTCCGCCCTGGGGATCCTGCTCGCGGCTTCGGGCCCGGCACAGGCCAGCGTCATTGCGGACTGGGGGGGCTTGGTCAACAACCTCATGAGCAACGGCTACGCCTGTGGCCAGGTCGCTTCCGTCCTGGAGACCGTGGACACGGATCTCACCTGCGATCTGCGCGGAGACGAGAACACGCTGACGGACTTCGGGCCTTGTCTCTTGGTCCTGGAGCTGGACTGCGTGGACGCCAACGACCTGGATGGCGACGGCTGGTCCACAGCCGACGGCGACTGCGACGACAACGAGCCGAGCGCGTACCCGGGCGCGGCCGAGATCTGTGACGGTGGCATCGACAACGACTGCGACAGCACCACGTCGCCCAGCGCCGGCTCTTCGGGTTTCGTGTCGGCCACCGGCGACGTCAGGGACATGGGCGCAGCGCCCCAGGGCGCCCTCACCCTCGCCACGTCGGGCACGCTGTATCTGTGCGACGGCCTGTGGAGCACCACCCTGACGATCGCCGCCGACAACGTGAGCATCGTCGGCAGCGGCCAGGACACCACCGTCCTGGCCGGCAAGGGACAGTTCGCCGTGGTCTCGGCCACCAGCGTCACCGGGCTCTCCATCGACGCGCTCACCCTGGCCGGCGGAGCGGCTGCAAACGGGGGCGGGCTGTCGCTCGACAACGCCACCGCGACCGTGACGAACACCACCATCGCCGGCAATTCAGCCCTCTTCTCCGGCGGCGGGGTGTACCTGACGAACGGCAGCAGCCTGAGCCTGAGCGGGTCGACCATCGACAGCAACACAGCGACGTTCGGAGCCGGGCTGTACCTGGGGTCTTCCAGCGCAGCGACGCTCTCGGACACCACGATCTCCGGCAACTCCGCGTCGGTTGCGGCCGGCGGGCTCTACCTCAAGGCCAGCACCGCCACCGTGTCGGGCGCGACCTTCTCGAACAACTCGGGTGCAGATCTGGGGGGCGGCCTGCTGCTCTACGACAGCAGCAGTGCAAGCCTGTCCGACACGACCCTGGAGGGCAACTCGGCCGACTTCGGCGGGGGCATGATGCTCTCGGGCAGCGAGGCCGATCTGGACACCGTCACGGTCAGCAACAATTCGGCGGGCACTGCGGGCGGAGGCCTGTTCGTCGAAGACGCCAGCGTCGCCACCCTGGTCGACACCGCCTTCGCCTCCAACACGGCGGTCCTGGGTGGGGGGGCGTTCCTGGACACCAGCGCCCTGTCGGCCACGACCTGCGACTTCGTCGGCAACAACGTCGGCGACACCTACCACGACAACGCCTCGACCTCCTACACGTGGGGAACCGGCGCCAGCTTCACCTGCGACATCGGGAGCTGCTACTGAGCAGCGCCGCCCAGAGTCCCCCTGGCACGGCTACTCTGGCCCGCACCTCCCAGCCCGTCTCGGCATCCCGGAGTCCCCATGACCCTGCTGCTCTCACTGCTCGCGTGCGCGGACCCGGCGGCCGGCCTGAGCACCACCCCCGACGACGTCTGGGCCACCGGAGACCAGCCCCTGGTCGACGCCGCGGAGACCCTGGGCATCGCGCTGCTCCGCATCCCCCCCGGCAGCTTCTGGATGGGAAGTCCGGACACCGAGGCGGGCCACGAGTTGGACGAGGACCGCCGCGAGATCACTCTGACGCGGGCCTTCGAGATGGGTGTCACCGAGGTCACCCGGAGCCAGTTCGAGACCGTGATGGGCTACGCCGTGAACGTGTTCGGCGACGGCTGTGACGACTGCCCGGTGGACAGCCCGGACTGGCACGAGACGGCGACCTTCCTCAACCGCATGTCGGAGATGGAGGGCCTGGAGACCTGCTACCCGTGCGCCGGAGAGGGCCGGAACGTCAACTGCCAGATCGAGGACAACGGCAACGTCTACGACTGCGGCGGCTACCGCATGCCCACCGAAGCCGAGTGGGAGTACGCGGCCCGCGCGGGCAGCGACTCCGCCTTTCCCAACGCCGGCGAGCTGCCAGAAGACGCGATCGAGTCCTGCGACGAAGGCATCGTGTTGTCCGACGGCACGCCCCTCGACGACATCGCCTGGCACTGCGGCAACGCCGAACAGGACACCCACCCCGTCGGCCTCCTGGCCCCGAATGCCTGGGGCCTCTACGACATGGCCGGCAACGTCTACGAGTGGGTCGAGGACTCCTTTGACTACTACGACATGGACGAGTGGGAGGACCCCCTGCTTCGCGAGAGCCGCTCCCGTTCGTCCCGAGGCGGCTCCCACATGGACTACCCCCGTGACTCCCGCGTCTCCAACCGCGACGGGCACGACTCGGCCCACGAGCACCCCTGGCTGGGCCTTCGCGTGACCCGCACGGCGGCAGAGCAATGACGCCCGCACTGCTGGCCTTGCTGGCTTGCGCGGCCGGAGACGGGGCCTTTCAGCTCAGCACAGGCGCCGTCGACCTGGGGCTTGTCGACACCACCACGACCGCAGAGGTCTCCTACACCGTCGAGCTTCAGAACGCGGGCGAGGGACTGCTCGACGTGATCGCGGCCGAGACGCTCATCGCCGAGGGCGTGACCGTGTCCCTGGCCCACGAGCTGCCACTGACCCTCGCGGCCGGCGAGCTCACCGAGCTCACCGTCACCCTGGCGCCCATCGCCCGAGGCATCGGCGATGCGACCGTACGCATGTACGCGTCAGACCTGGTGAACCCGTCCCTGGACCTGGACCTGCACGTGGAGTCCCTGGCGCCCCAGGCCTACATCGAGGGCGACACGACCCTGAGCTATTCCGCGAATTGCGGACAGGGCTGGCACGGCAGCGTGAGCAATCGCGGTGATCGCCCCCTGGTCCTGGAGGACCTGCGCGGAGAGAGCGCCGCCGGGGACGTGCCGATCACCGGCTTCCTGAAGGGCGATGTCCTGGGCCCCGGCGAGTCCGCCGAGCTGGCGTTCGATGTGCCGGACGACTGGTACAACGACTTCGACGTCGAGCTCATCCTGGCCACCAACGACGTCTTCAGCCCCGAGACCCGGCACACCGTCCACACAGTCTGCGAGTCCGACTGGATCGGATTCATCTACTGGCAGGTGTCCGGCGCCGTGGACCTCGTGCTGGTGGCGGACCACAGCGCCGCAGGCCGCAGCAAGGGCTACGTCTCCCAGCTCCGCTCCGAGATGCGCGCGATCCTCGATCAACTGCTGGCGTCCGGGCTCGACGTTCGACTGGGCATGGCGACCGACGACCAGGGCGCCCTGGCGTGGGTCGACCTGGTGGGGGACAGCGAGACCCTGGCCGCCCAGGTGGACGGGTGGTTCGACCAGGCCGAGGGATCGGACTTCGGCTTCCGACCCTACGAGGTCACCCAGCAGGTCCTGGACGCCAATCCTGACTTCCAACGACCGGCCAGCTCCTTGATGGTGGCGATGCTGGACGACGAAGACCAGACCCACCCAGAGGAGGTCACCGACTACACCGAGCGCTGGTCGCTCCTGGTGGACGAGTGGGAGCACCTGCGCATCCACGGTCTGGTTCCTGGGGAGGGCTGCGGCGAAGCCACGGGCGGCACCCTGGTCCCGGACGGCATCGAGCAGACCGGCGGCGTGGCGGGCGGGCTGTGCGACAGCAGCTACCAGCCCTGGGTCGACGACATCCTGGCCCAGCACATCGAACCGCAACGCCGGATCCCCATGCCCCAGGACCCGTTCCTGGAGTCCCTGCGCGTGCGCATGAACTCGATCCTGCTGGCCCTGGAAGACATGGACTACCAGGCGCCGACCCTGACGGTCGCCGAGTCCATCGAGTGGGGGCCCGGGGACTACCTGGACGTCAAGTACGTGGTCGACAAGCAATGTCTGCCGGACGACGGCCAGGGCTGACCCTGCCTGGTCGGACCGTCGGCCCTCACCCGACCAGCGCCACCAACACCCCCCACAGGTGGGACGGCGAAGTCATGAAGAGCACGTTGCCAAAGGCATACCAGCTCACGGTCAGCGCGATCCCGACCGGCGCCAGCTTGCGCTTGTGGGCCTTGAAGGCCTTGCGCCACTTGGGCCGCTTGCGCTTCTGGGCCTGGAGCAGCTGCCAGACCACCACCGCGGCCCCGTGCCAGATCCCCAGGGCGATGAAGCCCGGCGACAGCGCGTGCCAGACCTGGAACAGGAAGATCGACACCGCCGCCCCCAGGTACATCTTGAGCGGCGAGGTCTTGTACCCGAACAGCGGGAAGAACACGTAGTCCCGGATCCAGGTGTAGAGCGTGATGTGCCAGTGGCGCCAGAACTCGGCGATGTTGGACTGGAGCAGGGGCCGGTCGAAGTTCTCGGGCACCCGGTAGCCGAACAGCCGGCCGAGCCCGATGGCGATGTCGGTGTAGCCGCTGAAGTCCAGGTAGAGCTGGAGCGCCACGGCGTAGACGGCCAGCACGACCCGCCACGAGGCTTCGCCCTCGGGGGCCAGCAGCACCGGCTGGAAGATCATGCCCAGGGTGTCCGCCACCGCCGCCTTCTTGAACACCCCCACGCCGATGCGCAGCAGCGCCTGGTTCACGTCGACCATGCGCGGCCGCTCCACGGTCTGCCCGGCCCACTCGCCGAAGCGCATGAGCGGGCCACACAAGAAGACCGGGAAGAAGAACAGCCACGCCAGCAGCTCGGAGAGTGGCCGGTCCGGCAAGCCCCCCCGGAAGCGCTCGACCAGGTAGTGGATCAGGCGAAAGCTGAGGTAGCTGATGCCCACGGGCACCACGACCTGCTCGTAGCTGGGGATGGCCGCGCGGCCGCCCGTGCCCTCGATCGCCCCGGGCGAGAGCACGAATTTCCAGAGCACGAGATCCAGCACCAGGACCACAAGGCAGCCCACCAGGAGCAGCTGCCGGGAGCGCTCGGGGCGCTCGGACTGGATCCAGCGGCCCGCACCCCACGCTCCGATGCCCAGGAGCAGGTAGAGCCCGGTGAAGGCCGGCGCGTGGGTGGCGCAGAAGATCACGCTGACCAGGGCCAACAGCGCCACCCGCCAGCGGGCGGGGATCCCGAACCAGTACAGCAGCACCGAGCCCACGACGAGCCCGAAGAAGGGCAGGCTCAGGACGTGCACGTCAGCTCGGCTTCGTGCCCACGGCCATGCCGAAGAGCATGTGGTCCACGATGCGGTCGTCGCTCACCTGGGCGGCGTGCAGCTGGGAGAACGCCGGCGAGGCGTGGCGGTAGACCGCGCGGATGCCCTCGCGGCGCTTCTCGGAGATCGCCCCATTGGCGGACCAGACGCCGACGTCCTCGACGCTCACGTGGTCGTGGATGACCACCGGGTCGAAGCCGGCGCTGGCCAGCAGAGCCTGGAGGTCGTCGCGCAGGTAGAAGTTGCACCGCGCAGGGTTCCGGAGCCGCAGGATCTCGTAGTACTCGACCCGGTCGTCCTCGCCATAGGCGCAAAGGTTCACGATCAACACCCTGCCCCCGGGCTTGAGCACCCGGAACATCTCTGCCAGGGCCCGGGCGTCGTCCATGAACTGGATGCCCTGGCGGCACACCACCCGGTCGAAGGTGCCGTCGTCGAAGGGCATCTCGTGGGCCGAGCCCAGCACCAGCTCGTCCAGGAAGGGGCGGCCCAGTTCGGCCATCTCGGCCGTCAGGTCCAGGCCCACCAGCCGACCGACCCGGCCGTGGAAGAGCTTGGACACCAGCCCCGTGCCGCAGGCCACGTCGAGCACCTGGTGGTCCGGGCCGGCGCCCAGGAGATCGCGGGTCTTCTGGGCGATGACCGGGTCGGTGCACCAGTGGCTGGAGCCATCGTAGGTGGCCGCGCGGGCGGCGAAGTGACCCTGGACGTCGTGGGTGTCGATGGAGCTCAAGGCGACCTCAGGTGGGCTTGCGCGCAGAGAAGATGCACCAGCGCCACTGGTCGCGGATCTTGCCGTCCGGGGTGACCTCGAACGGGTGGATGCGGCGGACCTCCTCGGGCGCGTTGTAGTACAGCTGGCGGATCTCGTGGCGGTGCAGGCTGGTGGTCTCGTGGGTGTCGATCCAAAGATCGATGGACTCCCACACGTGCACCTCGGACATCTTCACGTCGACGAACCCGCAGCGGTCCAGCATGGCGAAGTAGTCGTCGACCGTGGGGTTGTTGAAGAACAGCGGCTGCTTCTTCTTGAAGATCCGGTACATCCACGCGGCGTCGGCGTCGCCATAGGGCAAGATCTGGCCCACCACGAACTGGCCGCCAGGCTTGAGCACCCGATGGATCTGGCCCAGGGGCTTCTCCCACTTGGGCAACAGGTGCAGGACCTCGCGGGTGCAGACCATGTCGAAGGTGTTGGCGTCGAAGGGGATCTCGTAGACATTGCCCCGGTGGACCTCGTCCAGGCGGGTCTTGGCCTTGGCGATCATCTCGGGGGTCAGGTCCAGCCCGACGATCCTGGAGACCTTGGACCGGAAGCTGTTGCCGACCACGCCACTGCCGCAGCACACGTCGAGCAACACCGCGTCGGCGGGCACGTCGGCCATCGCCGCGTGGGCCTCGAGCAGGGACTGATCGGTGAGCCAGGTGCAGCTCTTGTGCCAGTCCTTGGACCGGATGCCGAACTGCTCGGTGTAGATCTCCTCGGAGACCTTGGGGTCGATGACCCGGTAGTTGGCCCGCTCGCTGGCACGACGGGCGGCGAGCCGGGCGCGGGAAGCCTCGAGCGCCTTGCCCACGATGCGCAGGGCGATCTCGCGGTGGTCCTGGAGGAAGTCCAGCAGTCCCTTGGCGACCACGGCCTCGACCTGGTGGGTGACCCGGCTGGACAGCAGGCTCTTGGTCTGGCCCTCGAACTCGGGCTCGGGCATACGCAAGGACAGCACGGCCGTGAGGCCCTCGCGGATGTCGTACCCGGTGATGTCTTCGCCCGCGTCGCGAGACAGCAGGCGCTTGTCCTCGGCGTAGCGGTTGACCGCCCAGGTCAGGGCGGCCTGGAGCCCCGAGATGTGCGCCCCGCCCTGGGCCGTGTGGATGCTGTTCACGTACCCGGTGAGCTGCTCGGTGTAGGCGCTGGTCCACTGGAGCGCGACCTCGACCTGGACGCTGTCCTCGACCCCTTCGAAGTGGATGGGCTCGTCGTGGAGCACCGTGCGGCCCTGGTTCAGGTGCAGGACATAGCCGGCGATGCCGGTCTCGTAGCGCCACTCGGACCGCTCGCCGCTGCGCTGGTCGTCGAGCACGATCGTGATGCCCGGGTGCAGGAAGGCGAGCTCCTGGAGGCGCGGAGCCAGAACGCCAGCGTCCAAGGTGGACTCGAAGATGGTCGGGTCGGGCAGGAAGTGCACACGGGTGCCCGTGCGCTCCGACGGCCCAGTGTCCGCGACGTCGGCCAGCACCCGTCCTTGGGCAAAGGCCTGGTGGTGGTGGCGGCCGTCCCGGTCGACATCCAGCCGAGTCCAGGTGCTGAGGGCGTTGACGCAGCTCACGCCCACCCCGTGCAAGCCGCCGCTGACCGCATAGGCGCTGCCGCCGAACTTGCTGCCGGCGTGCAGGGTGGTCATCACCAGCTCACAGGCCGGCCGGCCCAGGGTGGGGTGCACGGCGACCGGGATGCCCCGGCCGTCGTCGGTCACCGCACAGGAGCCGTCGGTGTGCAGCTCGACCTGGATGTTCGAGCAGTGCCCGGCCAGGGACTCGTCGATGCTGTTCTCGACCACCTCGTAGACCAGGTGGTGCAGGCCGTCGGGGCCGGTGGAGCCCACGTACATGGCCGGGCGGCGGCGCACGGCCTCCAGTCCGGCCAGGACCTCGATCGCAGCGGCGTCGTAGGTGCTCATCGGCGGCCCACGCTGGAGCTGGGCTCGTCGTGCTCGTCGATGAGCTCGCGCACCCGGCTGGCGTGGTGCCGCTTGCTGTGGGCGAGGGTCTCGAACCAGCTGGCGATCTCGGGGAAGCCCTCGGCGTGGGCGGTGCGTGCCATGGTCGGGTAGGCGTCGCGCTGGTCGGCGCCGTCTGCCGTGAGCACGGCCATCAGGTTGTTGTCCGTCGCGCCGACGGGCAGCCCGGTCGCCGGATCCCCGACCAGGCGCAGGTAGTCCAGGTGGCCATGGGCCTGGAGCTTCTGAGACGCGGCGAGCTCCCGCAAGGCATCCGCGGCCTCGGGGTAGCCCTCGATCTCGGCGATCTGGGCGTAGTGGTCCAACAGCACCGTGGCCTGGGCCTCTCGGGCAAAGGCTTCCAACAGGTGTTGGTGTGTACGCGATCCGCGAAGCTCGACCATGGGTCCGTCCTGGCCGTGGCCGATATCGTGTGGCGCGAACCCGGTCCATGGAGGGGCCATGACCCAAGGCGAGCTCTGGCTGCAGAAGCTCCAGGCCAGCCTGGCGCCCACCGGCCTGAACCACGTGGGCGTGGCGTCGTGTGCTGCCTGGGATCAGGCGGCCCGCCCGGAGACCCGCACCGCGGCCCTGGCCCCAGGCGCCCGGGCGATCGTGGTGGTCGCGAGCGCAGGTCCGGCATTCTGGGAGGCCTTCGTCGCCGCCTGCCGGGCGGACCCGGACACGCTGCTGCACACGGCCCACCCCCTGGATGCGTTTGCCAGGCGGGCGCTCCACGCCGCCGACACCACGCAGACTTGGCACTACGCGGCCCACGACGCCGAACTCCCCCTGGACTTCCGCACCCTGGCGGTGCTGGCAGGCCTGGGGGCGCCCAGCCGTCTGGGGCTCGTGCTGGACCGGCACTGGGGCCCCTGGCTGGGACTGAGGGCCGCCGCCTTCGTGCCGTTCCCGCTGCCGCCGAGTCCTGCCGCCGACGACCTGTGCGTCGGCTGTCCGGCCCCCTGTGTGTCCGCCTGCCCTGGCGACGCCTTCCCGGACGGCACCTGGTCCGTGACCCGGTGCGCGGCCTTTCACCAGGCGGCGCCCGACTGCGACCGATCCTGTGCGTCGCGAGAGGCCTGTCCGGTGGGCAGCGCCCAGCGCTATCCAGCCCTCGAGCGGCTCTACCACTACAACCGAGCGGCTGGGCGAGCGGCGCTGCGAGCGTCCCTCGGGATCCCCTCGGGAGAGGACCCCCACCGGGGCTCGGGGCCGTACTGGGGGACCTGGAGCTAGTCGTGCTACCGTCCGATCGATGCCCGGCGTCCTGCTGCTGCCCTCACTGCTGGCCTGCAACGTCGATCAGGGCCTCTCCACGCGCAACGAGCCCCCCCAGGTCGCCCTGGCGTCCCCGGTGAACCAGTCCGCGGTCCCGACGGGCACCCCGATCGAGTTCATCGCGGCCATCAGCGACGACTACACGGCCCTGACCGACCTGGCGATCGTCTTCGCGTCGGACCCCCAGGGGGGGCTGGACGGCGAGCTCGAGCTCCGAGACGGAAGCGTGCGCTTTGTCTCAGAGCCACTGGAGCGGACCATCCACACCATCACCGTGCGCGTCACCGACGAGGAGGCCGAGGTCGGCGAAGACAGCATCACCCTGGACGTGCTCCCGAACACACCCCCCTCGATCACCGTGCTCACCCCCCAGGCCGGACAGGCCTTCGAACAGGGCAGCGACGTGGTCGTCTCGGTCCAGGCCAGCGACTCGACCGAAGCCAGCCTGACCGCCCTCACGCTCGCCTGGGAGGTCGACGGCGTCGCGATCACCGGCGGAGAGCACCCCGACGCCGACGGCCTGGCCGACGTCACCGTCTCCGACCTCGATGTGGGCTCCCACACCATCCGGGTGACGGTGACCGACACGCCTGGAGACAGTGACAACGCGACCACGGAGATCGACCTTCTGGTCCCCGACAGCGACGGGGACGGCTTCACGACCGACCGCCTGGGCGGCGACGACTGCGACGACAACGACGACGACGTCCACCCCGATGCCATCGAGGTCTGCGACGACGACGACACCGACGAGGACTGCGACGGGCTGGCCGACGACGACGACGACAGCGTCGAAGGCCAGGTCGAGGCGTGGCCCGACGCCGACAGCGACGGGTTCGGCGACCCGGCCGGCGCCTACTGGACCTGCGAGCCCGAGACTGGCGTCGACGATGACCAGGACTGCAACGACGCCGACGCCACCATGAACCCGGACGCCACCGAGGTCTGCGACGACGGGCTGGACAACGACTGCGACGGCACCAGCACCAGCTGCCGCTACGCCGGCGAGGTCGATCCCTTCAGCGCAGACGCCGTGGTCTACGGGGGCAGCGGCTCCGACAGGGCCGGCATCAGCCTGGACGCGGCCGACGTGGACGGGGACGGGGTGGGTGATCTGGTCATCGGCGCCTACCAGAACTCCAGCGCGACCACCTACGCCGGGGCGCTGCACGTGTCTCTGGGACCCCACAACGGCGAGCGGGTGCTGGGCACGGGCGAGCCCACGTGGACCGGCGAGCACGACCGGGTCTACGCGGGCACCAGCGTCGCCGCCTTGGGAGACGTCGACGGCGACGGCTGGGCGGACCTGGTCACCGGCGCCCCGGACGACGACACCGACGGCAGCTTGTCCGGCCGGGCGTACCTGCTCCGCGGCCCCGTGACGACCAGCGGCGACCTGGGCACCCACGACACCTGGAGCGGCAGCGGCGCCAACTCCGAGCTGGGCACATCGGTGGCGGCGGCGGGCGACGTCGACGGCGACGGGCTGGCCGACCTGCTGCTGGGCGCGCCCCTGGACGACACCCTCTACAGCGACGGGGGCACGGCCTACCTCTTGCTGGGCCCAGCGTCGGTGACCGGCGACATCGACGACGCCTACGACGGCCGCTTCCGGGCCGAGGCCAGCAAGGACGAGCTGGGCACCACGGTGGGGAGCGCGGGCGATGTCGACGGCGACGGCCTCGACGACATGCTCATCGCGGCTCCCAAGCGCAACGACGTCGACACGGACTCCGGGGTCGTCTACCTGGTCCTGGGCTCCGCCACCCACTTCAACGGGGTCTCCGAGCGCATGAACGGCGCCCACGCCAAGCTCCTGGGGTCCGACTACGACCAGCGGGCCGGGAGCGCCCTCGAGTCTCTGGGCGACCTGGACGGCGACGGCTTCGGCGACCTGGTGATCGGCGCCGAGTCCCGCAGCGCTCCCGGGTCGGCCTTCCTCCTTCGTGGACCGTTGACCGGGGAGATCTCCCTGGCCAGCGCCGAGATCACCTTTGCGGGCACCCACAACGGCAGCTTGACGGCCCACGCCCTGTCCTCGGGCGACGTCGACGGCGACGGCGAGCTGGACCTGCTCATCGGGGCCAGCGAGTACCCGGGCAACACCGACCGCGGCCGGGTCACCCTGCTGCACGGCCCGCTGCTGTCCCTCGCCGCGGTCGTGGACCTGGGCAGCGGCCTGGACGCCCACTGGGAGGGCGCCGTGAGCTACGACCACCTGGGCACCGGGCTCGTCATGTGGGACCTGGACGCCGACGGCAAGGACGAGCTGGTCATGGGCGCACCCCGCGAAGACTCCCAGGCCACCGAAGCCGGCGCGATCTTCGTGTTCGCCGGGCGAGGGCTCTGACGTGCTGTTGTGGCTCCTGGCCTGCGTGGGCGACGAGGTGGTCGTGCACAACGACCCGCCGGACCTGTCGATCGTCTCCCCGGTGGACCTGGACACCGTGACCGAGGGCTTCCCCGTGGCCTTCGAGGTCATCGTGAGCGACGACCAGACCCCCCTGGACGAGCTCACGACCCTGTGGGTCTCGGACCGGGACGGCGAGCTGGAGGGCGACACCCAGAGCGGCGAGCGCTTGATCTTCGAGGCGACCACGCTGAGCCAGGGCGACCACCGGATCACGGTGTACGCCACCGACACGTCGGGGGGCGTGGGCGAGACCAGCGTGCTGCTGACCGTGCGCGAGAACACCCCGCCGGAGATCGCGTTCACCGACCCCACCGGCGACGCCGCCTTTGCCCAGGGCGCGTCGGCCCTGGCCACCGTGCGCTTGATCGACGACACCGAGCCGGACCTGACCGCGCTGACCCTGGCCTGGTGGCTGGACGGCGAAGCCCTGCCCGAAGGACCCAATGGTCCGGGGGGAGACGCGACCGCGACGGTGACCCTGGACGAATTGGCCCTGGGCGAGCACACCCTGTCCGTGACGGTCTGGGACACCCCCGGTGCATCCGCCCAGGCCGAGCTCGCGCTCTCGGTGCTGGTGCCCGACGCCGATGGGGACGGCTTCGAGAGCGACCGGCTGGGTGGCACGGACTGCGACGACGACGACCCTGGGATCAACCCGAGCGCCGTCGAGATCTGTGACGACGCCGACAACGACGAGGACTGCAACGGGTTGGCCGACGACGACGACCCGGACGTCAGCGACCCCGCGGTGCTCTACGTCGACGGCGACGGCGACGGCTACGGCGCCACCGAAGTGCTCACCTGCGAGGCGGACTCCGCGGTCGCCGACGGCGGGGACTGCGACGACGCCGATCCCCTGGTGAACCCGGGGGCCAACGAGGTCTGCGACGACGGGGTCGACAACAACTGCGACGGCGCTGCCACGGGCTGCCGCTTGGAGGGCGAGCTGGACCCCTACGCGGCCGAAGTCCTGTACTACGGGGCCACCACCGGCGATGAGCTGGGCTACAGCCTGGGTGTCGGCGACGTCAACGGCGACGGCCTGGCCGATCTGGCCCTGGGGGCCCGCAAGGCCAACGCCGGCGACACCGACTCCGGCGCGCTCGTGATCGTGCACAGCGGGAGCTACGGCGAGCGCTACGTCGACGAGGACGGGGTGGTGTTCGAAGGCACCGACTACGTGGACTATGCCGGCAGCGCGGTGGCCTACGTGGGCGACCTGGACGGCGACGGAAACGGCGAGGTGCTGGTCGGGGCCCTCCAGAGCAACGCCAACGGCTCGGACTCGGGCCAGGCCTACCTGCTGTACGGACCGATGACCGTCGGCGGCAGCCTGGCGGCTGCGGGGGCCGTGTTCACCGGCGAGGACACGTCGGACAACGCAGGCTCGGCGCTCGCCAGCGCCGGCGACGTCGACGCAGACGGCATCCCAGACCTGTTGATCGGGGCCGAGGACGAGGACTCGGCCTTCAGCCAGGGCGGCGCCGGCTACCTGTACCTGGGCCCGGTCACCGGCAGCCACAGCCTGGCCGACGCCGACGGCAAGTTCCGGGCCGAGGCGGCCTCGGACCACCTGGGCAGAGCGCTTGCGGGCGTCGGTGACACCAACGGCGACGGGTACGACGACATGCTGATCGGCGCCCCGGACGAGGACGAGGCCGGTTCCGCCGCCGGTGCGGCCTACCTGGTGCTCGGCGACACCACGTCGGTGTGGAACGCCTACAGCCTGCGGGTGTCCGCCGCCGATGCCAAGATCGTGGGCGACGAGGCCGGCGCTGGGGCCGGCGAGAGCCTGGCCGGGGTCGGAGATCTGGACGGTGACGGCTTCCACGAGCTGGTGATCGGGGCCTGGAACGCCGACAACGACACGGGCCGCGCGCACCTGGTCTACGGGCCGGTCACCGGCTCGGTGGACCTGGCGGTGGACAGCTTCACCACGTGGGAGGGCTCCAGCACCAACGAGCGCTTCGGGATCTCGATGGCGGCTGGCGACTTCGACGCCGACGGCGTCACCGACCTGCTGGCGGGCGCGTCGGACTTCAACAGCGGCGCCAGCAGCGCCGGAACCGCGTGGCTGTTCTACGGACCCTGGGCCACCGGCCCGGCGACCGCGGCCGACGTGGCAGACGGCTGGCTCGAGGGCACCAGCGCCAGCCAGCACACCGGATTCGCGGTCGGCACGGGCGACGTGGACGGGGACGGCAAGGACGACGTGGTCGTGAGTGCGTACAACGACGACACGAGCGCGAGCAATGCCGGCATGGTGACGGTGACGCTGGGGCAGGGACTGTAGGAGAAGGGCACGAGGCCTCCGCGCCAGTCGCCGCAATGGCACGAATTCGTGCCACATCCCGGTCTGGCGCCGCGCCAGTCGCCGCAATGGCACGAATTCGTGCCACAACCCGGTCTGGCGCCGCGCCAGTTGCCGCAATGGCACGAATTCGTGCCACAACCCGGTCTGGCGCCGCGCCAGTTGCCGCAATGGCACAAATTCGTGCCACAACCCGGTCTGGCGCCGCGCCAGTTGCCGCAATGGCACGAATTCGTGCCACAACCCGGTCTGGCGCCGCGCCAGTTGCCGCAATGGCGTCGCCCTCCCTCCCTACAGCCTCACCCCCAGCGCCACCCCCGCCTCCTCCGACCCCCACCACGGCGTCAGGCTCAGCGCCACCGGGCGGTGATCCCACCAGGCCAGCTCGTTCAACGCCAGCTGCGCCCCCAAGAGCCCCACGGTCGCGACGATGCTCGCGCTCAGGCCCTGGTTCACCCAGATCTGTCCCTGATCGGTCCACGGCAGGGTGTTCCGCGTGGCCCCCAGGCCCACTGCCAGCAGCCCCGTCGCGATCGAACCCCGCACTGCCCAACGCCGGGCCAGGGCGCCGTCATCTCCCAGGCGACGCCCGGCCAGGCCGGTCGAGACCCAGCCCAGCCCCAAGCCGAGCACAGCCACGCCGCCACCGACCGCGCCGATACCCAGGTACTGCAGCGAGGCGTTGCCGCTGTGCTGGGCCGCCTGCGTCACACCCCAGGTGAAGAAGCCCGCACCGACCGCCAAGGTGCCCACAGACGCCAGCTGAAAGGCCCGAAGAGAGGGGTAGGGCACCGGCTCGGGGGGCGGGGCCTGGGTCAGCGGCTCGGCACCGAGCGCAAGTCCCGCACAGAGCCAGAGGGCGGTCACGGACCCCCCCGGGTCACCGTGACGCGCTGCCGGGCGTCGACCCCCTCCAGGGTCTCCTCGGTGCCGTCCGGCCACGTGACCACCACCCGGTCGACAGCGTCCACGTCGCCGAGCCCGAAGTGCACCTGGGGTGGGGCGCTCGACACGTACCCGATCGAGCCCGCCGTCACCCAGCGGACCCAGCTGCGATCCCCGGCCTCGACCCTGACCTGGGCCCCGATGGCTCGTGGGTTCGGCACAGGCTGCGCCAGGCTCACCTCGAGCCACGCGGCGTCCCCACAGCGGGCGGTCCACAGCACCGCCTTGCCGCCGACCGCCGACTTGAGCACGTCCAGCCAGCCGTCGCCGTTGTAGTCCCACACGACCACCGCGCGCGTGTCCCGCTTCTGGCGCAGACCCCAGCTCGAGGCTTGGTCCACGAACACGTCGCCCTCGCGAAGCCACAGGCCATCGGGCTGATCTTCCGGATCGGTCCGCGCCGAGTCGTCGCGGTTCGACTTGGAGAACCCGACCACCGCGTCCAGGTCCCCATCGTTGTCCAGATCCGCCAGGGCATTGCCCCAGGCGACCTCCTGGTCCCGATCCCGGTCGGGCACGAGCTCACGCACCTTCTCCGTGCGCGCCCACACGCCCGCTCCGACGCTCTCCAACAGCGCCAGCTCCCCCCACCCCGAGATCAGCAGATCCGGCAGGCCGTCGTCGTTGGTGTCGCCCAAGGCCACGCCCATGCCCTCGATGTTCACGTCCAGCCCCGCGTCGGGCGCCGCGGTCCAGGTGCCGGTCCCGTCGTTCAGCAGGAGCTTGCTGCCACTGTAGGACCCGTGGTGGTTCGTGATGTACAGGTCCACGTCACCGTCCAGATCCAGGTCGGCCAGGGTCGCGACCTGGACGTAGCCGTCCTTGTGCTCGGCCTCGAGACGATCGCTGACGTCGACGAAGGTGCCGTCGCCCTGGTTCAGGTAGAGCGCGTTGTCCTGGCCGGGATCCGGGGGCTGCTCCCCCACGCTGTCGTGGCCCAGGAACAGATCCAGGTCCCCGTCGCCGTCCAGGTCGCCCATGGGAAGGCCGTCGGCGTCCAGCAGCGCCGCGGACAGGCCCGACAGCTCACTCGCGTCGACGAAGACCCCGGCGTCGTTGCGCCAGACCAGGGTGCCCACTGCAGCGGTGCCGATGACCAGGTCGGGGTCTCCGTCCGCGTCCACGTCGGCCGCCGTGATGCCCCGGGCCCGCCAGTTGGGGTTGTCCTCGGGCAGCGTGAGCGCCGGCAGCGGCTGGGTGTCCAGCACCAGCTCCCCGGCTTCCGTGCCCCGGAACCACAGGCCCGCGCTCACGTGGCCCAAGAAGATGTCCCAGTGGCCATCGCCGTCGAAGTCCTCCACCGCCAGGGTCGTGCCGAAGTTGAACGACTCGCCCGGTGAGGGGACCTGGTCATCCCAAGCCTGGCCGTGATCCAGCAGCACCATCGGACCCTCGCTGTCCCGCAGCTCGGGCTCGGCACAGGTCACCACACCGTGCTGGGTGAGGGTGGTGGACGACCCGCCCGAGTCTCCGGTGTGTGCGCCGCTGTCGACCGTGGGAGCGGTGTCCGTCAGGGGTGTGCTCTCGCCCACGGCGCTGTCGGTGGCTGAGGTGCCGGAGTCCGGCTCGCTGCCCACGCAGGCGATGATCCACAGACCGAACATGGAGAGCAGCTTACGGCGCTTCCCCGTCGTCTGCAGGGGCGTCTGCCGGCTCCTCGGCCGCCGCGTCGTCGTCGGCGCTGTGGAACGTCAGGGTGTCCTTGGGGTTGCGGTTCTTGCGCTCGACCTTGTCGTCGATGCCCCCTTCGCCGCCGGACTCGGCTTCGTCCGGAGCGGCTCCCGTGGCGGCGTCGGTCTTGCCCTCGCCCTCGGCCCCGCTCTTGTTCTTGCCGCCCTTGCCCTTGCCACCCTTGCCCTTCTTGCCCTTGCCCTTCTTGCCCTTCTTGCCCTTCTTGCCCTTGCCCTTCTTGCCTTTCTCCCCGACGCCAGCGGGTCGGAACGCCGCCTCGAGCCCGCTCAGTAGTCCATCGCCGTCCACATCCAGCTTGGCGAACTGGTCCGGCGAGCCCGGGTACTCCTGGTCATTCAGACGCTTGTCGTCGTCTTTGTCGTGCTTCTTGACGAACCCCCGGCCCGGCTTCCTGGCCTGCTTGCCGTCGGCCGACTTGGCGGTCTTGGACCGGCCCAGGTCCCGGATCTGGATCGCCCCGTCGCCGTCGCCGTCCAGGACCTTGAAGCGGTCGGCACTGCCCGGGAATTCGGTCTCGGAGATCTCGTCGTCGCCGTCGGTGTCGTAGGCCGCCATGATCGCAGTCGGGAGTGCGCCCCGTGCCGCCCCCTTGCGCAGGATGTCGACGGCGTCCTTGTCGCCGTCGGAGCCGCTGCCATAGACCAGCGCGCCGACCAGCGCGACCAACGCGACCAGGGCGATGACCGCGCCCTTCAGCCTCTCTGGACTCATCTGCCCTCCGGGGCCGCATGATAGGACAGCCTGCGCCGCCAGCAGGCCCCACGGAGGCGACCCCGGGTGCTCGACGGCCTGACCGCCACCCTGATCCACGTCCTGGCCGAGACCTGGCGGGCTGATCTGGCCTTCCTGGCTGTCCTGGGCACGTGGACCCTGGCCACGTGGATGGCCTTCATGGAGGTGGCCCCCGCCTGGCGCAAGCCCCTGATGCTGGGCTCGAGCCTGCTGTTCATGGCGCTGATGCTGCCCGGCCCGCTGTGTGTCTTCCTGATCGCCTTTGCGGTGATCCTGCGCGAGGTCTGCGTGGGCGCCCTGCGACACGAGAAGTGGTGGCTGCCCGCGGCCATCGCACTTCTGGGGGCCATCTACGTCCCGGTCTGCTGGCGGGGCACGTTCCTGGAGTACAGCGACGGCCGCCTGGCCGAGGGCAGTCTGCTGCCCTACCTGCTGCTCTGGCTGACTTTTCGGAAGTGCGTCTACCTGGTCTACGAGGTGTACGCGGGCCGAATCCGCCAGGCCCCGCTCGCCGAGACCCTGCTGCACCTGTTCTTCCTGCCCTTTCTGGCGGGACGTTCGCCGGTGGTGTCCTGGACCAGCCTGTGGGATCACTGGGTGCCGGACATGACGGCGGACAGCCTGCGCCACGGGGCGGTGACCCTGCTGCTGGCGATCTGTGCCCTCTTCGGGCGCACCGCCATCACGCTGCTTGCGGCTGCGCTGGCCATCGACCTGGGCTTCGGGCGGGACCTGGAGACCCGCTCGGCCCTGGCCATCTGGGCGACCCTGGACCTGGGGTACCTGCGCAAGTACCTGTACCGCTACGGGTTCGAGCAGAGCAGCATCGGCCTGTTGCGGCTGTTCGGCTTTCGGCTCCGAGACAACTACGAAGGCCCCCTCGCCGCCCACAGCTACGCCGACCTGTGGCGCCGCTGGAACCTGCACTTCCGAGGTCTGGTGGTGGGGCTCTTCTACTACCCGACCCTGCTCCGGCTCGGGCGCCGCTGGCGGGACCGCAAGCGCCACGCGGTCGCCGCAGCCGTGTTCGTGACCTTTGGTGGCCACCTGCTCCTGCTCTTCCAGTCGCTGTCCATGGCCCTGGACCCGGCCGACCCGACCGCGCGCCTGCAGACCTTTGCTTCCCTGGCCGTGTTCGATCTGCTCCAGGCCACCCTGGTCGTGCTCGCGCTCCTGGGCCCGCCCCTGCTGCCCCGCTGGCTCCACGACCGGCCAGCCCTCAAGCGGGCCCTGGGCATCGTGACCACCTTCCACCTGCGGGCCCTGGTCTTCCTGTTCTTCCACAAGGGCACGGTGGTCTCGCCGGTGCGGGCGCTGGCCCTGCTCGCCCGCGCCTTCGGCCTTCGGCGGTAGCATCCCCCGATGGCCCCCGAGAGCCAGCGCAGCCGAGAGGAGCTGGGGATCGCGGTCCTGCTGTGCGTGGCCGGCCTGCTCACGCTGCCGCTGGCCTGGCGACACGTCCAGCTCCGGGACGCCCAGGCGATCCATGAGCTGGCCCTGTCCCAGCACAGGGCTCACATCGATGCCCCAGAGCCCGGGCGCCCCTCGGTCGAGACACCCGCCGGCCACCTGCCCCTGCGCGGCATGGCCGGCTTCGGCGGCGACGACGCCGACGCCTGCCTGCGCCTGCAGGGTTTCTTGATCGCAGCCCTGCGGGAGCTCCACCGCGGCGGGCACGACCTGCCCTATCGACCCCACCAGGTGCCCACGCGCATCCAAGGCACCCGGTGTGCGGTCGACGACCCGGCCCTGGGTCCGGTGCTGGCGGACCTGGACCAGGCCTGGCGAGCCGCTGGACTGGCCCCAACAGGCCCTCTGGGGCAGCCCTGAGTGCCCGCCCACACCGTCACCATCCAGGTCCAGGCCCCCAAGGCGCTCCAGGTCCGCACCCTGTCCGCCCGGGTGCACGCCATCGACCTCGACGTGGACCTGCAGCTCCAGGCCGTGCGGCTCGAGGACAGCCGCGTCTGGACCGGCACCACCAGCTTCCCCGACGCGCCGCGGCTCATGCGGGTCCGGCTGTTCTGTGGCGACAGCTACACCGAAGAGGTCTGCTTCGACGGGATCCGCTTCCCCGATGCCATGGACCACTCGTCCCTGGTGGTGCAGCTGGTCGCCCGGCCCAACGGCGTCTGGGGTCGGCTGGAGGACCCGGGGGTCCAGGTCCCCCTGAGCCTGCAATTCGGGGCAGGTCTGGCGATCCTGTGGCTGGCGGGCTGGCTCTACCTGCGGCGGCTCCGCGATGGCTGAGACCAGCCACCGCGAGGTCCTGCTGGTCGTGGAATCCGCTGGGGCTCCCCAGGTCGTGCTGCACGTGCCGGGGCAGGACCAGACGCTGTCGGTCGACCTGAACCCGGTGACGAAGTTCCGGCACCACCGGGGGGCCGAGGTGCTCGTGGCCGACGTGCCAGCGCCGCCCGGGGCCTGGATCGAGGTGGACACCACGCCGTTCGTCCTGCACCCGCACACCGAGGTGCTGGAGATCGCCTACACGGCCCACGGGTGGGCCCAGGGCTCTGTGGCCGCCGACGCCACGCCGCTGAACCGCGCCGACGACACGGTGTGGCAGGTGCCGCTGCTTGGGTGGCTGAGCTGGGGGCTGCTGGCCGTGGGGTTCCTGGTGCTCGCCCGGAGGGCCCGTTGAGCCGGCGCACCCGCTCGCTCAGGATGCTGGGCCTGTGCGCGGCCCTGACCGTCGTCGGGACCTGGCCCCTGGCCTGGCCCGACGGGGCCCTGGTCCAGCGCAACGCCGACGCCTACGGCAGCGCGTGGTTGATCTGGTCGGCCGGCACCCAGGACGTCGCCGCGACCCTGGAGTGGGCCGACACCCTGCTCTACGGGCTGCTCGCACCCCTGGTGGCACCGCTCGGCGCGGCGACCGGGTACCACGTGCTCACGCTGTTGGGCGTGTTCCTGTCCGTGGCGGTCACCGAGCGCGTCGCCCACCAGATCTTCGAGGTCCGAAGGCCCGCGTCCCTCATCGCGGCCATCGCCTATGGCCTGTCCCCCCTCTCAGGCACCGGGCTGGCCGAGGGCCACGGCGGCCTGCTGTTCGGGCCGGGCCTGCCCCTGCTGTTCGGCGCCCTGGAGCGACGCCCGGGGTCCCGGCCGTGGCAGTGGGCGGGCTGGGTCACGGCCGCCGGCTGCCTGTGCGCTCTGCAGTCCGGGTACTTCGCCGTCATGGCGGGGCTGACGGTGGGGGTCTACGGCGGCGCCCGGCGACGGCCTCTGTGGCGCATCGTGCCGATCGCGCTGGGCCCGGCCCTGGTGTATTGGGTCGTCGTGTTCGGGGGACTGGACCCCTCCTCTGCGGCGGACCGGGTCAGCGGGCTGGTCTCGACCTTCAGCGCCCTGGACACCCTGGCCGGCGTGCCCCCGGGCTTCGACCTGGCCTGGTACCACATCCGACACCCCCTGCTGTGGACCCTGCTGGCCTTTGGCGCCGCCTTGCCCCTCGCCCGCCGGGAGGGCCCGGACACCGCGCTCGTGCTGGTCGGGGTCACCGCCGTGGTGCTGTCTCTGGGCGAGCGGGCCTATGTGACGACCTTTCCCGGAGAGTTCTCCGACCTGCGCACGGGCAGCGCCTGGGGCTGGATCCGCCACTGGGCCTCTCCGTTGAAGCTCTTCCGCTTCCCGACCCGCTTCCTGTGGATCTGGTACCTGGCGGCCGGGCTGGGGGCCGCCCGGCTGGCGGCGTGGCTGCTGCCTGGCCGCGCCCACTGGCTGGTGGCCCTGGTGCTGGGGGAGACCCTGCTCGTGGGCATGCGCCCCCTCGAGCCCCGCCGCACCGTGGCGGCGATCCCCAGCGCCTACGACGCCCTCACGCCCCAGGACACGGTGCTGGACCTGTGGCCCTGGTACCCCAATTCGGTGTCGCTCCAGGTGCTCAACATCAGCTGCTACTACCAGACCCGGCACCAGGCGCAGCTGCCCTTCTCCTGTCTGACCGTCTCGACCCCCCAGAGTCCGCTGCGCACCCAGGTCGACGGCGTGGTCGCGGCCCTGCTCGCCAACGCACCGGACCGGGCCCTGGAGGTGCTGGCCCAGGACGACATCACCCACGTGGCCTGGCACTCCGACGCCTTCGAGCAGGACGGACGCGAAGACGTGGGCCGGATCCTGGAGCACTGGTGGGGTCCGCCGGTGGCCCGCTCCCGCGACGGCGGCGAGACCATCGTGCTCTACCGGGCGGGACCGGCCGAGCCGGCGCCAGAGCGGCCCAGCGTGACGGCGTCGCCGGATGCCGCGGTCCTGGACGACAACTGTCCGTCCTATGCGATGTGTCGGGTGCGCCCCGGGGGATCGGCCGAGCCGGGGGACCCGCTGCCGCTCTGGGTCCTCCCCGTGACGGCCGCTGGCGGCCTGATCCTGCTGCCACTGGCGGCCCGCCGGCGCCGGAGCCCGGCATCGGATCCGCAGTAGGCTGACCCATGGGCGCAGCGCGCGTGGTGGCGATCGGCGATCTCAACGCCAGCTGGGCGGCCTGGACCACCATCACCCAGGGGCTCGGCCTGATCACGGAGTCGGGCGGGTGGAGCGGGGCCGACACGCACCTGATCCAGCTGGGGGACGTGTTCAACCGCGGGCCGGGTGCCCGGCGCTACTTCCAGGAGCTGCCCGAGCTTCAGCGCCAAGCCGCCCAGGCCGGGGGCCGGATCACCCAGCTGCTCGGCAACCACGAGGTCCTGACCGTCCTGGGGGTCGAGGCCTGGTGCACCGCCGACGAGTACCTGGCCTGGGCGACCGAAGAAGAGCGGGCGGCGTGGCCTGGCCGGGTCGCCGAGCGGAACAGCTACCTGTTGGCGGTGCCGCCCCCGGGGATCGTCCTGCCCCTGGCGCCCCAGCTCGAGGCCTGGAAGGCACTCAACGCCCCCGGGCGCGCAGCCATGCGGGCCGACCTGGGCCCGGAGGGGCAGGTGGGTGCGCTGGTGCGGTCGCTGCCCCTGGCCGTGGTCGATCAGGGCTGCTTGTTCACCCATGCTCCGCTGACCCCCCGCTGGGCCCGGCTGGGGCTCGATGGCCTGAACGAGCGGGTCGCTCGCGCCTGGCAGGAGGCCGCGCCCTTCTACCGCGCCCTGCCGCGCAAGGGGCTGTTCCGCGCGACCCAAGGGCCCCTCTGGAACCGGCAGCTGGCTGTGAAGGAGACCACCCGCGAGCGCCGGCAGGTCGCGCGGACCCTGGCGCTCCTGGGTGTGGACCGCATGGTCACCGGCCACACCCAGACCGAGAGCCTGCCCGGGGGCTCCCCAGGCGAGATCCTGGGACGCCACCAGGACCGGCTCTGGTGCATCGACGTGAGCCTGGGCGCGGCCCGACCCGCCGCCCTGGTGATCGACGACAGCGGCGGCTGGCAGTGGTCGCCGGACGGCCGCTGGGACCTGTGGGCCGC
>Ga0114932_10001677_pt1 | contig 24749 bp, 22 predicted proteins | sample 2SBtaG_2_FD_87286 | JGI IMG/M metagenome (GOLD analysis project Ga0114932, IMG submission 87286) | Deep subsurface microbial communities from Kolumbo volcano to uncover new lineages of life (NeLLi) - 2SBTROV12_ACTIVE470 metaG | ecosystem: Environmental > Aquatic > Marine > Volcanic ...
CGCGCCCGGTAACAGTAAGCCTTTTGAAAATCGATGGCACGCTGGATGCAGGACAGCAGCGTTCCTTTCAGAGTATTGATGTGGAACTATGGGCGCGACGTTTTGTAGAGGACATGGACCGCTTCCTCTCCGGCCCTTATGCAGCAGCTATTTATAACAATACCAATATTCGTAACCAGTTAAAGCTGGTACTCGATGCAAAGACCGGGCTGATCCCTGCTATTGCAGCAGGGTTGAGTAATGTATTGAATGTACAGGATGCCAATAAAGTACCGGCATTGGCCAGTGCAGTAGATGCGCTGGAACAACAACTGGGTGTGAGTCTTGCAAAAACCTATGAATCAACCGTGCTTATTCAGTATGATTCAAAAACAGAAGCTGCTGTTCTGCCAAAGCCAGCCGGTCTATACGGTAATGGAAAGATCATCGATACTACTACCAATGAACCTCTTTTCGGGCTCAGCATGATCGCCGCCAAAACGGATCTTTCCAAAGCCAGCTCCTATGTGAATTTCCTGATGACACTGGACAACCCGGCGTTTCATAAAGATGTATTAGGTTACTTCTTCTACGACATATCGCATCTTGAATTTAACATCAGCAGTGATCACCTGCCGCAAAATTTCAAAGCATCCGACTGGCTTAGTTTTATTCCGCTACTGTCTAAACCAGAAAAGCCTGCTGCCTTATCTGGCACAGACCCAGCCGTTAAAATTGATGTGCCCATTCCATTGCGGAATTTCCCCGATATGCCCAAGATCGTTTCGCAACAGGCGAAGCAAACCTTCCCAGATGGAACTGAAACAGTTAACCAGCTAGGCGTTTGGAATTACGATTATGTATATACCCACCAGCATGCAGAGCAGGATTATGTGGTACTGAAAGCAGAGTTCAACCTTAAGCTGCCGGCTGCTGTACGGAAAATGACAGACCCGCTGCGCGACCTGTTCACCGAATTGGCCCAGTACATTACGGTAGCCGATCCGTTATGGCAACTCATCAACGGATTAACCGACCCGAAAACAAAATTGCCCATCGGCTATATTGAGAATGCAGTACGGACCTTTGCTACGCTCGCCGGAAATATCAACCAGTATTGGAGTGCACGAATATCACAAAAAGAAATAGCAACCAATAAACTCGACCTGGTGGTGGCAGCCCTCAGCTATGAGTTCAATGCACGGGTAAGTTACCGGAATAACCACGATCTGGATACGCTTACATTAAAAAGATTAGGCAGTCAGCCCGGCCCTAACAATAGCTGGCCCGACGCATTTGCACAGTCACCCGATGGTACTTTCACACAATTGGATATGCAAAGCAGTGCGCCGGATACGGCCATATACAAAGTTCCTGCCGGGATGAGCATACCTCCTGTTACCTGGCCTGTATTCAAATTAACCTGGGGCAGCCTGAACCTGGCAACCGTACAGAATGCACGCTCACAAATGCACGTGCAGCGCAACCAGGACCTGATCGATTATGCGAGTACCAATACTGATTTTATTTTCTCAACAGATACCATCATTGCACCCGGTATCGTTACCCCGCTCAACACATTCGGTAAACGTGTTGACATCAGCGCTTTGGGCAGCAATCTCACCGATGCACTGAATGCCTGCTTTAATGGTTTGTTCGGACCAGCCATGAACGGGCAGCCAGTAACCATTCAGCTGAGTTACGGTTTTGAACTGGTAGCGCCTTCTGGTCCTGATGATGAAGGGCTTATTACTTATCTGCCAATCGGGCTGTATCCTAACCAAACCTTATCCGCCACTACAGCAAACGACCTGAACAATGTTATTGTTGAATGGAAAAGGGACAATAACCCGGCTGAAAAAGGAGGTGCATGGGTCTTTTCTTTGAAACAGTATTCTCAACTTACGGATTATCCGCAGACTTTATTGAATATTGAACACCTGGTGTATCGTATTCCGCCGAAGCAGAGTTAAAAAAGTTAGTCAGGGTGTGTCAGGCGACAGACAGTATTAAAATACAATTCGGAAAAAGGTTAAATTAAAAAGTTCTATCACCGCTGTAATACACTCTCTAAATAAAACCTGCAGTTATGACCTGATGTATATAGCGAAAACGGGGTGTCAGTGGCGGACGTTTCCGAAGTAGCAGTTGGTCCATTACTACTACCGTAAGTGGATTGGGCATCACGGCAATTTGGCGTTCAAATTAAATTATCCAAACCTTAAAATATTTACTATGCCTACAGTAACATTTACCGTAACCATTAACTCGGGCGTGGGAGATACCTCCATAAATATATTCAACCACCGGGTGACATTAGAACATTTTTTCGACCGCAGTGACAGTTGGGATCAGATTCTAGCCCAGGAATCATATAACATTGGCATTGCCGGCCATTGTCCTCCCGGCGGCAATATTTCGATAGATATTAAGGGTATAACGTCTAGCAGTAAAACCCTCCCCTTGACAGTAAATTCCGCAGGCCCCTTCTTAAAAAGCCTTACAATAAGCGTATAAATATATTTTATGAAAACCAGACAAATACTGCTGACAACTTTCCTCTCATTAAATATTGTGTTTGCTTTGAGCCAAAATACAAATAGAGACAAAAAAACCAATGATTCCGTCAATAGCAGAGCAACAGAGGAATATAATAACCAATTGACATCATACTTCAGAGTGGTAGCAGATCACATTACAAGCGGCACCAGCGGTTATACTTTTAAAATGTCGCTAATGTCTTTAAAATCAATTAAAGATTCCGCTAAGTGGGCCGTTGATACAAATTTCGTTAAACCTAAAAATCGTTTTCTACGATACACCGAAATTAATGCAGGTGTCAATATGGATAAGTCTCAAAATATCACCAATATTAATTTAGGATTTGTATTTACCATTTTGAATAAAAGAGATAGTGCCATTTATGTATACCGGAACAAACAAAGTGAGCTTAACGCTTTATCAATAATGCGCATAGCCAAAATTAAATATTATGACGATTTAATCAAATCCGGCAAGTCGGAACCCGAAGCAGATAACATCACTAACACCGCATTTAATACTATTAATTTGGAAGGAGGAAAATCAATCGGCGAAATAGACAAAAATTACCTGAAATATTTGAATGCTGTTACTGATTCAATTACAAAATCTAAGGCACTATCATTCCTTGATTATTATACAGGATGGCACAAGGATTTTAATCTGTTCGCAAAATCCATACAGAGAAAACCCTTATGGATTGCATACCCGGCCATATCCTACAATTATCAGTATGGAGCATTTTCAAAACTGGGAGCAGGAAGTAATCTATTAGTTTCATTAAACAAAAATCCGGAGAAAAAACCATTGGAATTGATTAGTACAGTGTCTTATTATTTCCAAGATGATACTGCCACTACCAAAGTCAGTTTAGAGCAGTCGATAGGAGACTTCTCATTGGGAGTTAACAAAATTCTGTTGGAAAATGAGAAAGGCGAATCTCAAATGGAATTAAAATTCAGTGGCGACTACTCCTACGTATTTAACACTGCTAAGGACAGGGGAAAACTAACTGCAAATGCAGTTTTTAAATATAAACTGTTTCAGAGTGTGTGGTTGCCATTGACAGTAAGCTATGATCCTTCAAAGGGAAATCTATTTGGATTTATTAGCGTCACGATCAATTTCATGCCATCTTCCAAATAGATGCCAATTTTGTCAGCATATTAAATAATTCCACAAGTTGCAGGACTATTCCCTAATGACTTTATTATACGGTACCTTTTATTGGAGATATCAATATATTAACATTTTATATTTCGGAATAAGCCATTTTGTCGGGGCGAAAAAAGGGACAAATCGGCTGAAACTCAATATGGACAAGGGTCGCAGACTGTTTTCCCATCACTGACCTACCAAAGCAAAAAAGACCAAACTTTCGTTTGATCTCTTCTTCAGTCGGGAAGACAAGATTCGAACTTGCGACCCCTTGCACCCCATACAAGTGCGCTACCGGGCTGCGCCACTTCCCGAACATGGGTTGAATTGGGCTGCAAATATAGGGATGTAAACGCAAATAGAAAATTTCAGATTATATTGCACAAAATTTTACACCGCTACATGAAGATTCTCATCAGCCAGGTTAAAATTACCGACCCACTCTCCCCCTTTAACGGTTCCGTAAAAGACATATTAATTGACAGTCATCACATCGCAAAAATCGCAGATAAAATCAGCGAGAAAGCAGATATCCAACTACATGAAAAAGACTTGCAGGTTTCTCCGGGTTGGGTAGACCCTTTCGTTCATTTTTGTGATCCCGGATACGAATTCAAAGAAACATTGGATACCGGAGCTGCTGCCGCTGCGGCTGGCGGCTTTACCAGGGTTTTTACCCTGCCCGATACACAGCCGGTAACCGATAATAAAGCGCAGGTTGAATACATCGCACAACGCGCTGTTTCACTGCCCGTCATCATTCACCCAATGGGTACCGTTACCAAGAAAAAAGAAGGCAAAGAATTAGCAGAGATGTACGATATGCGCAACAGCGGGGCTATCGCTTTTTCAGACGGACTGGAGCCGGTACAATCAGCCGGACTGTTCCTGAAAGCGCTGCAATATGTAAAAGCATTCGACGGTGTACTGGTACAGATTCCCATTGATAAAAGCATTGGTGCAGGCGGACTCATGAACGAGGGCATCATCTCTACCCGGTTAGGCCTGCCTGGCTTGCCCGCCATAGCAGAAGAACTGATGATCCGCAGAGACCTTGAACTGCTGCGCTATACGCAATCGAAACTGCATATCACAGCTGTGAGCACGCAGAAAAGCCTGGAACTGATCAAAGCCGCTAAGCAAGATGGTTTGCAGGTAACTTGCAGTGTTACACCTTACCACCTCTTCTTCTCCGACGAAGACATGCAGCGTTACGATACCAATCTCAAACTGAATCCGCCACTCAGAAGCAAGGCCGATGTACTCGCCTTGCGCAAAGCAGTATTGGACGGCACTGTGGACTGCCTTGCTTCACATCACCTGCCACAGGATTGGGATCATAAGACCTGCGAATTTGAATACGCACTGCCCGGTATGCTGGGCCTGCAAACACTGTTTGCTGTAGTCAATGAAGTACTGCCTGAATTAACAGATGCAAGACTGGTTCAACTGCTGGGTTCCAATGCCCGCGCCATCTTCGCGCTCCCCCCTGTTACCATTGCCGAAGGAGCCGAGGCTGAATTGAGCCTGTTCAGTAAAAAAGAAAACACCCTGCTTACCAAAGCAACCATCAGGAGTAAATCGGCCAACACGCCCTTCCTTGACAAGCCGTTGAAAGGAAAAGTTTTCGGAATTATCCATAAAGGAAAACTATCTTTAAACAACTAAAACCAAACCTAAACAGCACATCATGGAAAACAAAATTACTCCACCCTGGCAGAAGGGTTTGCTCATCAGTCTTATATTGATCGTGATCGGACTGGTCATTTATTTCGCCGGTCAGGCACTGAACAAGTCCCTGCAATGGATACAGTTCTGCATCATGATAGCCGCTATTATCTGGGCATGTACCAATTATGCCAAGCAGATGCAGGGCAATGTAACTTTTGGCAATGTATTTGCACATGGTTTTAAAGTAACGGCTGCTATTGCTGCTATCACCGCTGTATATGCTTTTCTGGCTTTCAAATTCATTTATCCCGAAATGATCGACGCTTCCATAGAAGAAGCACGAAAGAACATGGAAGCAAAAGGCAACATGTCCGATGACCAGATTAAACAGGGACTGGATATAATGAGAAAATTTTTCATGCCTTTCGCCATCGGTGGCACGCTGATCATGAGCGCTATATTGGGCGCCATAGCATCGCTGATCGGTGCCGCAGTTGCTAAAAAGAATCCCAACCCAACTTTAGAGCAGTAAGCATATATGGATGTATCGATCGTAGTTCCCCTGTTCAATGAAGATGAATCGCTGCCCGAACTGTGCAGCTGGATTGAATCTGTTGCCAACGCTCACCAGCTCAGTTTTGAAGTGATACTGGTAGACGATGGCAGTACCGACAACAGTTGGAAAGTGATCGAAGAGATCCATCAACGCAATAACCGTTTCAGGGGCATCAAATTCCAACGGAACTATGGTAAATCAGCTGCGTTAAACGAAGGCTTTAAAGCAGCCCAAGGCGATGTAGTCATTACCATGGATGCCGATATGCAGGACTCGCCCGACGAGATTCCCGAACTGCGCAGGATGATCGTTGAAGAAGGTTATGATATGGTGAGCGGTTGGAAAAAGAAGCGATACGATAATACTTTTACCAAAAACATTCCTTCCAAAATATACAATGCTGCGGCACGGAAAAGTTCCGGCATCATGCTGCACGATTTTAACTGTGGTCTCAAATCATACAAACGCAAAGTGGTTAAAAGCATTGAAGTGTTTGGGGAGATGCACCGCTACATTCCTATCCTGGCCAAATGGGCAGGCTTTCGTAAGATCGGTGAGAAAGTGGTGGAACACCGCCCCCGCAAATACGGCGTAACCAAATTTGGCTGGAACCGTTTTGTAAACGGGTTCCTCGACCTGGCCACCATCATGTTCCTGGGTAAGTTCGGCAAGCGCCCCATGCAATTCTTCGGACTGCTGGGAACAGTGTTCTTCCTGATCGGTTTTATTGCCAGTATATACCTGGTGATTGCCAAATTTACCGTTGCCGATTTTGCATTGACCAACAGGCCCAGTTTTTACATCGCACTCACCACCATGATCATTGGTATGCAACTTTTCCTTACTGGTTTCATAGCAGAGTTGGTTGCCCGCAATGCCAGTGAAAGGAATGCATACCTGGTCGAAAAGAAATTGGACTGACCGCTCTTTTGTTGATATTTGGATCATGAAGAAAAAGCTGATCATCATAGGTCCCGCCTGGCCGCTGCGCGGCGGCGGTTTGGCAACTTTCAATGAAAGGTTGGCACTGGAATATATCAGGCAGGGATTTGATACTACCATCTATACTTTTTCATTACAATACCCCAATTTTTTATTCCCCGGGAGTTCGCAATACACTGATGAACCTGCGCCTGAAAGCATACCTATTAAAGTACGCATCAATTCCATCAACCCCTTCAACTGGTGGAAAGTTGGCAGGGAATTGAAAGCATTGGCACCCGATTACATTGTAGTACGCTACTGGATTCCATTCATGGGCCCCTGTTTTGGTACCATCCTGCGAATAGTAAAAACGAATAAGCTTACCCGGATCATCTGCATCGCAGATAATATCATACCGCATGAAAAACGTCCCGGCGACAAACTTTTCACACAATATTTTATACAACCGGTGCACGGGTTCATCACCATGAGCAAACAGGTGCAACAGGATCTGCAACAGTTCACCAACAAACCATCGCAACTGGTACCGCATCCACTGTACGATAATTTCGGTCCGGCCATACCAAAAGATGTTGCAAGAGGCAAGTTGAAACTACCGGCAAATGATCAAATCATTTTATTCTTCGGCTTCATCCGTAAATACAAGGGACTCGACCTGTTACTGGAAGCGATGAATGACGAACGCATACGCAAAGCAGGAATCAAATTGCTCGTTACCGGTGAGTTCTATGAAAACCGCGAACCTTACGACCAACTGATAGAACGGTTACAGATCGCCCCGCAACTGTTGTTACATACGGGGTTCATACCCAACCACGAAGTGGCTTATTATGTCAGCGCCGCTGATTTCATTATCCAGCCTTACCGCGATGCAACCCAAAGCGGCGTAACGCCGTTGGCCTATCATTTCGAAAAGCCCATGCTGGTTACCAATGTTGGCGGATTGCCCGACCTGGTGCCGGATGGTAAAGTGGGAGTGGTTGTTGAACCGAATGCTGCAGCCATTGCCACCGGTATCTTGCAACTGTATGAATTAGGTGAAAATTATTTTTTGCCGCATCTTCGCAATGAAAAACAGCGGTATAGCTGGACAAGGCTCACCGAAACCATTACAACCCTAGTTCCATGAACGGAAAAATAAAAGAGCTCATTGCAGCATCCATTGAAGTGAAGCGCCAGGTGCTGGAAGATGCAGCTCTCCAACAAACCATACAGCAGGTAATTGATATAGTGACCACCACCTTCCAAAAAGGCAATAAAGTATTGTTTTGTGGCAATGGTGGCAGTGCTGCCGATGCCCAACACCTGGCTGCCGAATTTTCCGGCAGGTTTTATAAAGACCGTAAAGCGCTTCCTTCCGAAGCACTGCACTGCAACACTTCTTACATAACAGCCGTTGCTAATGATTACAGCTACGATGTGATCTATTCAAGACTGGTAGACGGGATGTGTGTAGCCGGTGATGTATTGATCGGACTGAGCACATCGGGTAATTCGGGTAATATCCTCAAAGCTTTTGAAACAGCAAAAGAAAAAGGAGTGATCACGATTGGCATGACAGGCGCAAGCGGAGGAAAAATGAAAGCCATCAGCGATTACCTTATCAACGTACCTTCCACCGATACACCGCGCATACAGGAATCGCATATACTGATCGGACATATTATTTGCCAATTGGTAGAAGCTAATATTTTCGGATAATCATGCTGCCACTCAAAGAGATCGATCATAACTGGACCCTCTTCCTCGACCGCGACGGAGTGATCAACCACGAAAAGGATAATGACTATATCCTCAACTGGAGTGAATTTGTATTCTATCCCGAAAGCCTCGAAGCGCTTCCCTTGCTGGCCAGGCATTTTCGCAGAATCATATTAGTTACTAACCAGAAAGGTATTGGAAAAGGCTTGATGAGCGAAGCCGATCTTACCAACATCCACAGGCACATGCTGGATGAAATTGAAACCAGGGGCGGGCGCATCGATCGCATCTATTTTTGCTCCGACCTCAACAACCTTTCCCCCAACCGGAAACCCCAGCCAGGTATGGCTTTCAAGGCACAAAAAGACGCTCCAGCAATCGTATTCAGCAAGAGCATCATGGTCGGCAATCGTTTAAGTGATATGCAGTTCGGGCGCAACGCAGGCATGCACACGGTTTTCCTCGCCACCACGCATCCTGAAGTACCCTACCCCGATCCGCTGATCGACCTGCGGGTGGACACCTTGTTGGAATTTGCCCGCCTGCTCTAACAAAATCTTTACATAAGATTCCTGATATTTGTTCATATCATTCGTTATGAAAAGAACAGGTTTTGTTTGCCTGCTGCTGTTGACAACATCTTTACTCAATGCACAAAAATCTACCAATGAATATGTGCAAAAAATACAGGGCATTGAAACGGTTATCAAACCTTATGCTACGGCCATTATGGAGTCGGAAGAAATGCCGGACCGGTTCAGGGCAGACAGTTTCTTTACACGCGGACTGGTGCAGGCTTTGCGTGTTCCGTATTCTTTTTCTTACCCCTTCGATTCACTGACCACCATTTCAAAATTATACGCGCCTGACAGCAGTTTTCGCATCTTTACCTGGCAGGTGATGAAAGATTACACGTATTACCGCCAGAAAGGTGTGATACAAATACATACAACAGATGGTTCGCTGAAGATATTCCCTCTGTTTGATTTTTCTGAATTCACCGAAGCGCCGGTGGACTCTGTACGCAGCAACCGCAACTGGATCGGCGCTATTTATTACAGCATCATCCTCAAAGAATACAACCACAAAAAATATTATACACTGATGGGTTATGACGAGAACGATGCACGCACCACCAAAAAATGGGTTGAAGTACTAACGTTTGCTACCGATGGTAGTCCGCAATTCGGCGGCCGTTATTTCAGCTATCCCAACGATGCGCTGAAACCGCCACAGCCCGCTTACCGTTTCTGCCTGGAATTCAAAAAAGGCGCCAACGCCAAACTCAATTACGACCGCGACCTGGACCTCATTATATTCTCACATCTTACCAGTGAGACTGGTGAGACTGCACAGAAACATACACTGGTGCCGGAAGGAAGCTATGAAGGCTTTCAATGGATTTCCGGCAAATGGGTGTACAAACGGGTGGTTGCAGAAGTAGATCCCAGTTCCAAGGTTAATCCGCCGCGACAATGAGTTGAGAGTTGTTAGATGTTAGTTGTTAGAAATATGAAAGATAATCTACCAACTGACAACTAATCTAATTTGAGTACAGCCAAAAACGCTTCCTGCGGCACTTCTACGTTACCGATCTGTCGCATGCGTTTCTTTCCTTCTTTTTGTTTTTCCAGGAGTTTCCGCTTACGGCTGATATCACCACCATAAAATTTGGCGGTAACGTCTTAGCGCATAGCGCTGATATTTTCGCGCGCAATGATCTTGGCGCCGATGGCAGCCTGGATGGCTATCTGGAACTGTTGCCTGGGTAGCAACTCTTTTAATTTTTCGCAAAGCTTCCTGCCGAAATCCTGCGCACGGCTGCGGTGGATAAGGGCGCTGAGGGCATCCACTTTATCATTGTTGAGGAGGATATCCATTTTTACGATATCTGCTTCGCGCCAGTCGACCGGTGTATAATCGAAAGAAGCATAGCCCCGTGTAGAACTTTTCAATTTATCATAGAAATCAAATACGATCTCAGTAAGCGGCATTTCAAAGATCAGCTCAACACGTGTGGGTGTGAGATAACTTTGATTGATGAGTATGCCCCGTTTACCCAGGCAAAGCGTCATGATGTTGCCGATGTACTCCGGCAAAGTGATGATCTGTGCCTTGATAAAAGGCTCTTCAATCCTGTCTATCTTAACAGGGTCGGGCATTTCGGCCGGGTTATTGACAATGATCTTCTCCCCTCTTGTAGTATAAGCGTGGAAGCTAACGTTGGGTACGGTGGTAATAACCGTTTGGTTAAACTCCCGCTCCAGCCGCTCCTGTATGATTTCCATGTGCAGGAGACCCAGGAAGCCGCAACGGAAACCAAAGCCCAGCGCCTGGGAAGTTTCCAGTTCGAAAGTAAGTGAGGCATCATTCAACTGCAGCTTGTCCATACAATCACGCAGTTCTTCGAATTCATCTGTATTCACCGGGAAGATACCGGCAAATACCATGGGCTTCACTTCTTCGAAACCATGGATCATTTCACCGGGATTGTTGGCAAGGGTAATGGTATCACCCACTTTCACCTCTTTAGCGTTCTTGATGCCGGTGATGATGTATCCTACATCTCCTGCAGCGACTTCATTTTTGGGCGTCATGCTGAGTTTGAGCACCCCTACTTCATCTGCAAAATAATCGTTACCGGTAGATATGAAACGTATCTTATCGCCTTTGCGGATCACCCCGTTGAGGATGCGGTAATATACAATAATACCCCTGAAACTATTGAACACGCTATCGAATATCAGGGCCTGCAAAGGAGCGTCTACATTGCCTTCAGGAGCAGGTATACGCTCAACAATAGCCTGTAAAATTTCTTCGATACCAATACCCGATTTGCCGCTGGCCAGCAGGATGTCTTCCTGCTTACAACCAATGAGGTCCACGATCTGGTCGGTCACTTCAGGTATCTTGGCACCATCCATATCGATCTTATTGATAACCGGGATGATCTCAAGGTCATTGTCAATTGCCAGGTATAAGTTACTGATTGTCTGAGCCTGTATGCCCTGTGAAGCATCCACCAGCAAGAGGGCTCCTTCACAGGCGGCCAGTGCGCGGCTCACTTCATAACTGAAATCCACGTGGCCGGGTGTATCGATCAGGTTCAGTACATATTGTTCGCCCTTATACGAGTAGTTGATCTGTATCGCATGACTTTTAATAGTAATACCTTTCTCCCGCTCAAGGTCCATATCGTCCAGCACCTGGTCCATCATCTCCCGCTCGCCAATGGTTTTGGTATGTTCCAATAACCTGTCAGCCAGCGTACTCTTACCATGGTCGATATGCGCAATGATGCAAAAATTCCTGATCTTCTTCATAGAGCAGCAAAGATAATTGATCAATTCGGCAATTCGGCAATTCGACAATTGACGCATATTTTCATTGTCGAATTGCCGAATTAACTAATTGGCAAATTGTCTAATTGTTTTTCAGTGCATTGATAATAGCCACAAATTCGTCGGCAATAAGAGAAGCGCCACCTACCAGTCCGCCGTCAACATCAGGCTGACCAAAAATTTCGCCTGCATTGGCTGCCTTCACGCTCCCACCGTAAAGAATGGTGATTTCATTGGCTGTTGCAGCACCATATTTGGCAGTGAGTTGTTCGCGGATGAAAGCGTGCATTTCCTGCGCCTGTGCACTGGTGGCCGTTTTGCCGGTACCGATGGCCCAGATGGGTTCATAAGCGATCACTACCTGTTTCAGTTGTTCGGCACTGAGGTGGTATAAAGATTCTTCGAGTTGTTTGGCAACAAAAGCATTCTGTGTATTAGCTTCGCGAATGCTCAATGGCTCGCCGCAGCAGAAGATGGGATGTATGTTGTATTCCAGGCAGATATTGATCTTTTCTGCAAGGAACTGGTTGCTTTCCTGAAAATATTCACGGCGCTCGGAATGTCCCAGCACCACATAAGATATGCCCAGCGACTGCAGCATTTCAACCGATACCTCACCGGTATAGGCACCGCTTTTTTTGCTGTAGCAGTTCTGTGCTGCAATAAATACATTTTGTTTACCGGCCAGTTGTTGCTGGGCCATGGGTAGGTATGGGAAGGGAACGGCAAATATGGCCAGTTGGTTAGCGCCTAATGTATGAGGCTTGGATTGAATATCTTTCAGTAATTGTTCTCCCTGTGAAAGGGTCAGGTTCATTTTCCAATTGGCGGCGGCTATTTGCTTTCTCATGTTAGGGGTTTCCTTTATTTTGAATGATGCGCAAAGATAAAGGCCAGCACTGAAGCTTCCGCCTCCGAAACTGTTTGCTGCTTCATTTTTTTCCAATTACCGATGTCTTCCAGGGCTTTATCGAGTTCATAAACAGCTCCTTCCGTTCCCCAACTGAAATCTTTGATCCTTTTGGGCAGCAGTCCGTTCCCAAATACATTACAGCTCACCCCTATTACCGACCCGGTATTGATCGCTGCATTGATAGCCACGCGGGAATAATCGCCCATAAATACACCGCATTTTTGTGCAGCAGGTATAAAGGCTCCGCTCTGCTCGTCCCATACCTGTACTATTCCGGCCGTATTCTTTACGTTACTATTGGTAGCCCCCGCCCCGAAATTGCACCACTCACCCACTACCGAGTCACCTAAATAACCATCGTGCGCTTTGTTGGAATAGCCCATGAGTATGCTGTTCTTGATCTCGCCACCACCCAGGCACCAGGGGCCAATGGTGGTAGCGCCATAAATGCGGCTGTTCATTTTCACAGCGGCCCCTTCACCCAATGCAAAAGGTCCGCGTATGGCTGAACCTTCCATTAGAGTGGCATTCTTACCTATATAAACCGGTCCGGTAGCTGCATTGATGATGCAATGTTCAACCACCGCTCCTTCTTCAATAAAAATCGCTTCCGATTGACTAACACGATTGGTTTCCGGAATAGGCTGCGAATTACGGCCTTCAACCAGCAGGTCGAAATCCTGCCGCAGCAAAAAATCATTGTATTGCGTCAGGTGCCAGGGATGTTGTATCCTCCTGGCCTGTGCATACTTATGCACTTCTTTAAAATAATGCAAGCTGTTAGCAGGATTAAACGACTCAAAAGCTATTTGCGCTTTCCCTGCAATCAACCCCTGTTCATCTGCCAGGCATACGCCTTCTTCAATGTCTGACAAAGCACTTAACAGCTCAGCAGAAGGCAATGCCGTAGCATCGATCCATAAATGCGTTTCTGCAGCCGGACTTTCATATAACTGTTGCAGGTAGCCGGTTGTGTGCACATACACAGGCTCGCGTGTCCACAAGGACCATCGTTCACGAATGGTCACAATACCCATGCGCAATCCGGCAATAGCGCGGGTTTGGGTAAGCGGGTAGAAATGAGCCCTTACAGCATTATCGAACAGAATGATGGCCATGCAATCAGTTAACCGGAGGTATATGACAGGGTTTGCCTTTCTGAGGCCCACCACCATCTTCTGCACGCTTGCAAACCGGCGGTAGTTTTTTGTACGCTTCAGGTTCCGCTTTCTCTGCATCAGCATCAAAGCCTGCATTATTCAGCGCTGCTTTGATGGCACCTGTGGTAGTTCTGTCGGGTAAAAACTGAACACGTATTTCACCCTGCAATAAATTTATTTTCCACTGCAAAATACCATTGTCGGTATTGTCCTTTTCCAGCAACAGGTATCTGTCTAACCGCTCTTTACATTCCCAACAACGCAGGTTCGCCGATTTGATGGTTACCCATTCCGGTTTGGGTTGCTGTGCCCTTAAACAAAGGGAACTTCCCAAAATGAATACTACTAAAAAATAAATTGTTCTTTTCATAAAGCTTTATACATTGCTCAATGGACTCCTTTCCAATTCGCCGGATCATTTCTCCATTCCAGCAATACAGGCTCCAGTGATGAAGCTACCTGTCCTTTTTCAATGGCCAGTTCAATCAGATTGCTGTAATTGGTGAGCGACCGGAATGGCACACCCGCCGTTTCAAAAGCTGTGTCCGCTATCGAAAAACCATAATTGAAAATAGAAACCATGCCCACCACTTCCACACCGGCGCCGCGCAATACATCAACCACCTGCAAGCTGCTCTTACCGGTAGAAATGAGGTCTTCTATGACCAGCACTTTTTGTCCGGCTGTATAAGCCCCTTCTATCTGGTTGCCTAATCCATGTTCCTTGGGTTTGGGACGCACATATATATAAGGCAATTTCAGTTGATCAGCAGCCATGGCTCCCCAGGGGATGCCGGCAGTAGCTACACCGGCCAATACTTCCGCTTCCGGGAATTTCTCAAAAATCACATTGCACAGCTCACTTTTAATAAAATCACGCACAAAGGGAAATGATAATACTTTACGGTTGTCGCAGTAAATAGGGCTCTTCCAGCCACTGGCCCAGGTAAATGGGGCATCGGGACTTAACTTCACTGCTCCAACCTGCAAGAGTTTCTCGGCTACGGCTTTTTCATTGGTCATGCTGCGAAAATACGTAAAACAAGTTGGTAGTTGTTACCTCAGTATCCCTTCGATCAGCGCGAGCTCTTCTGAACTGAACTGGTAATTTTTGATGCATTGCAATGAATCCGTTACTTGCTCCGGTTTACTGGCGCCTATCAATACCGAAGTAATGCGGGGATCCTTCAGCACCCATGCCAGCGCCATTTGCGCGAGCGACTGTCCACGCTGCTCTGCCAATACATTCAATCGTTTCACTTTATCCAGCTTCTCCGGTGTTACCTGGTCTTCTTCCATGGCACCATTCCCCCTGTGTGATGCAGCCCGTGAATCTGTTGGCACACCTTTCAGGTATTTATTGGTAAGCATGCCTTGTGCAAGCGGGGAGAAAGGTATACAACCCACTCCTTCACGTTCCAATACATCGAGCAAACCATTTTCTACCCAACGCTCAAACATCGAGTATTTGGGTTGATGAATAAGACAAGGCGTACCCAGCTCCCGAAGGATGGCAATGGCTTTGGCTGCTTCTGCCGGCTGATAGCTGGAGATACCTACATACAAAGCTTTACCCTGGCGAACAATGAGATCGAGTGTAGACATGGTCTCTTCCAAGGGTGTATGCGGATCGGGACGATGGTGGTAATAAATATCTACATAATCAAGTCCCATTCTTTTCAGGCTCTGGTCAAGACTGGCCACCAGGTATTTCCGGGAGCCCCAGTCGCCATAAGGCCCTTCCCACATCTTCCATCCTGCTTTGGTGGAGATGATGAGCTCGTCGCGGTAAGGCAGGAAATCCGCTTTGAAAAGCTGTCCGAAATTTTTCTCTGCCGATCCGGGAGGCGGGCCATAATTATTGGCCAGGTCGAAATGCGTAATGCCGTGGTCGAACGCTGTGCGCAAGATATCACGCGCTTTATTCATTGAATCGATATCACCGAAATTATGCCACAGGCCCAGCGAAACGGCCGGCAGCATGAGACCGCTGTTGCCGCATCGGCGGTATTCCATCTGTTCATAACGATTGGAGCTTGCTGTATAAGACATGGTTATTGAGAATTGATGAATGATAAATAAGGCTAAAAATACGTGACAGGATAAAACTAATCGTAACTTTTCAAAAATCTTTTCCCTGTATTGAATCGCAAAACGGCAAGCCTGGTTTTAGCCATTGCTTTGGTCAACGGCATTTCGGCCCAGCAACCCGCAGGCAGCGATTCCTCCATTGCTCATGCCAAAAAAATATTGTTGCAAACCCGGATGCGGAAAGATACCCTTGGTTCGCTTATCCCATTGCGAGACCTGGGAACAGCTTTTTATCTTGCCAAGCAGTACGACTCTGCCACCCTGTACTTTAAAGAGGGATTGAACCTGGCCATTTCCCGGCGCCAATACTATTTGGAATTGCATGATTTCAGGCCAATCCTGAACAACAATTTTTTCCTGCTGGGTAATTATACCGCCGCCATGGAGATTTCGGTAGATGGACTGGCCAGGGCCGAAGCCCTCAACAACCCTGAACGGATAGCGCATTTCAAAGGAGTGATCGGTTATATTCTAATGAAGCAGGGTAAGCTGGTAGCCGCCAAACAATATTTTATCGATTTCCTGAAGCTCGCCACCGGGCTGCACAATAAATTGCTGGAAGCAAAAGGACTCTTTTACCTGGCCGACCTGTCGATCCTGGAAAAAAACTATGCCAATGCCATCTCTTATATCCAGAAAGCCATGGCTGTTTTCGATGATCCTAAAACAGTGCTTAGCATCAATAAAAATGAGCAACTGGCTTATGCGAACAACAAACTGGCCGAAGTTTATGCGCAGATGAACGACCTGCCGCATTCCCTGCAATACAGCCTTACTGCCATCCGCATCAGTGAACAAAACATTCAATGGATCAACCGTTATGACATGGCACGTTATTATGTGAACGGAGGTACTACCTATAACCGGCTGAAGCAGTACCAGCAAGCGCTCTCATTGCTGAGGAAGGGATTGTCCATTTCCAAAGAACCCATGTACATGGAATGTATACAGGATGCCGATGAGCAATTGTCCATTGCTTTTGCCTCATTGCGCAATTACGACAGCGCTTATGCCTACCATCTTCGTTTTACACAGGTGAGGGACAACATCATGGCCGAAAACAACCAGCGCGTACTGCTGGAAAAAGAGACCCGTTACAAGATGGAAGCCCAGCAGCGGTTGCAGGACGCCGCACTGAACCGGCAAAAGCTATGGAAAGACCTCAGTATTTGCATCGCTTGCGCCAGTATCCTGATCGCGTGGTTGCTCTACAAATGGTATAGCCTGCGGCAAAGGAATCATTTCCAGGCTGCATTGAACATGCAACAGCAGGAAAGCCTGCGCGCTACCATTTCAGCGGCCGACAGGGAAAGAAAAAGAATTGCCGATGACCTGCATGATACACTGGGTTCGCTCTTATCGGCTACCAAACTCAAGCTGTCGGCCATAGAAGAAACAGGCACCATGCCCGGGCAGGAAAAAGAAGACCTGAAAGAAGTACTTGCATTGCTGGATGAAGCCATGCAGGAAATGAAAAACATTGCATATAATATCATGCCGGCTACCTTATCTCGACTGGGCGTGATCGCTGCATTGCAGAGCCTGTTTAACAGGATCAGTCATCAATCGGTTATACACATCAATTACACTACATACGGATTCACAGAACGGCTGCATGAGACAGTAGAGCTGGGTATTTATCAGGTGGTATTGGAAGCCATGAACAATATTGTAAAGCATGCACATGCCAGGAACGCAACAGTGCAATTGGTTCGTTATGAGCGCCATATCAATATTACCATTGAAGACGATGGCCGTGGCTTTGATGCGCTGCGTGAAAATACGGTGGGAAACGGACTCAACAATATGCAGTCGCGCACCAAAAATATGCGCGGAACCATTGACATCGACAGCCAGCCTGGCATGGGAACCACCATCATCATTGAAATTCCATACACCTGATACCGGGTTGCTACCGGAATATTGGTATTGTGAAACAGCGGCGCAGCCTTTAGATTTACGTATATGAAAGCAGTGGCATCGAAAAGGATACAACTATTGATTGCCGACGATCACCGGGTACTACTCGACGGTTTGGTTTCATTACTTAGAACAGAACCCAATTTCGAGATCGCTGCAACAGCGGAAAACGGCGAGCAGGTAATTGATTGGCTCAACAAAACGGAAGTGGACGTATGCCTGATCGATATCAGCATGCCCAGGCCGGATGGCATGGAGTTGACACGATGGATACAACAACACAAGCCACAGATAAAGATCCTCATTCTCACCACGCACGACGAAGAAGAGATCATTGCCGAAATGGTACAGGCAGGCATAGCCGGATATCTGTTAAAAAGCTGCACCCGGCACGAGTTGGTAGAAGGTATCAACCGTGTTATGAGCGGACAGTTTTTCTTTAGCGAAGCAGTCAGCAACCGCATCATCGATAGCTATAAAGAACAAAAAAAGGAAACCGCAGAAGAGCCCGTAACATTTACAGAGCGCGAAAAAGAGATCGTACAACTTTTGGCGAAAGAATATACCAATGAAAAAATAGCCCAAACCCTACACATCAGTTACAGAACGGTGGAAACCCATCGCAAGAACATGATGCTGAAAACCAAAGCACGCAACCTGGCGGGCTTATTGCGTTTCGCTTCCAATCAGGGCCTGATCAGGCTATGAATCATCCGAGCCGTTTGTTTAAAAGTGAAAAGCCAGTGCATGCACCTGTTATCTGTGTTGGGTACAACATAAACAGGAAATGCAACTGGCTTACGTATCCTCCCCTCAGAAGATCCGTTTCAATGAAATGTTGTGGGAACAGGTACTCGTTGTTCCATTACCCGTTACAGTGCCTGTGATAGAACTTGCATCACTACTGATGGTAAGAGAACCAGACTCACCTCCCATGCTCATCTGGACCTGATTGCCACTAACAGTTCCTGTACCTCCTCCATGCTCGCCAGTAGTGGCAAGGTATGTTCCCATAGCTGAACTGCCGGCTGTCCATACATTCACAACAGCATTCACACATTTTCCTCCATTGCTGCTTACCGGTGAGGCTGAACCCTGGTATACCCTCACTGGATTCGAAGATGTTTCTTTTGCAATGGCTGCATATACCGGCCCCTGGTGGCTGGGGAAATACACAGAATCTATCGAAGGATTGCTGCCGGTAGCAGTCACAGAGAACCATATTTTCGCCCCGCTGGTGCCGGTAAACAATGCTTTGGAAAGCGCCTGACCACTTTGCCAGTTACCCAATGAAGCGGCGGGTAAACTATCAGAAGCACTGGCCGGATCAGTCCATTGATAAACCACATAAGGTTTAGCAGCCTGCAGGTTAACCACAAAATAACCGCTTGAGCCCGTCAGCGTACCTTTATAAATACCACCACTCTGGTTATCATAGGCCGCCTGGGCAGTGGTTCCGGAAGTATTATTTCCCGATCCTGGCGAATTGCTGCCGGATGATTTGCTGCAGCTATTGCCAATCAACAATAAAGCCGAAACAGCGGCAATGAGAGCACAAAAACTGATAAGCTGTTTCATAGGTATTTGTTTGTATCGATGAATGAATCTTGATAGTAAAAATAACCGGCAAAAGGCTGAGCAGGAATACCATGACCACGGTATTTTCATCTACCAATAAGTTGGTATGAACCAGTTGTTAAAACAAGTTGGCCGTTTAAGCCGGCCGTATTTATTTTTGGGGAATGGAACCGATAAAAATCATAGCGGGCGGCGGGTTGGTCTTTAATGAGGCAGGTGCCTTACTCATGATCTTCAGGCGTGGCAAATGGGATCTTCCCAAAGGCAAGCTCGACGAAGGAGAAACGATTGAAGACTGCGCGCTGAGAGAAGTGAAAGAAGAAACCGGCCTCGCAGAAGTAATACGTGAAGAGCTCATATCCATTGGTTATCATCATTATTTCGATCTCCATTTAAACAACAACGTCATCAAAGAAACCCATTGGTTCCGTATGCATGCTGCCGGCAACCAGCCATTGACACCGCAAACGGAAGAAGACATTACAGATATCCGTTGGGTGCAAGGCGCCGAATTGGAAGCCTGCTTGAACGATAGTTATCCTAATATCGTAGAGGTAATAAAAAAGGTATTCTATTAGTCCTCATCAACCCTAATACTTTCATTATCTCTTTGTCGAATTGTCTCATTGCCCCATTGAAACTATCTTTGCCCCCTAATCAAACTGTATGAAAGTAGGTATTCTCGGCGGTGGCCAGTTGGGCAGGATGTTATTACAGGCTTCGGCCAATTATGTGGTGGAGACATCGGTACTGGATAAAGAAAGCGATTGCCCGGCAGCGCATTTATGCCATCATTTTGTACAGGGCGATATTACTGATTTTGACACCGTATATCGTTTTGGAAAAGGCCTGGATGCCATCACCATAGAAATCGAATCCGTTAATGTGGATGCGCTTGAGAAATTAGAAGCCGAAGGCGTACCTGTATATCCCAGGCCTTCGGCAATCCGTACCATCAAAAACAAGATCACACAAAAAGCTTTCTACCGTCAGCACGATATACCTACTTCGGAATTCATTATCACGGAAGCCAGGAAGGAATTGCAGGAACACCTTTCTTTCCTGCCGGCTGTTCACAAAACCGGAGAAGGCGGCTATGACGGCAAAGGAGTGCAAGTGCTGAAAGAGCTCAAAGACATTGACCTGGGCTTCGATGTACCCGCCGTGTTGGAAAAAATGGTTCCCATTCACAAAGAGATCGCTGTAATTGTAGCCATGAGCAACCAGGGCGAAGTAACCCTCTACCCTCCTGCTGAAATGATCTTCGATCCCGTGCTGAACCTGCTGGATTACCAGTTGAGTCCGGCTATTCTTCCCGAACAGGTACTGTGGAAAGCAGAAGCCATTGCACTGAAAGTGGTAAAACACCTGAACAGTCCCGGATTGTTTGCCATTGAATTGTTTGTTGATAAAAACCAGGAAGTGCTCGTGAATGAAACGGCGCCCCGTGTCCACAACAGCGGCCATCATACTATCGAAGCCAATTATAGCAGCCAATACGATATGTTGTGGCGAATCATACTCAATTACCCGCTGGGCAATACCGATCCCATTCTGCCTTCAGCCATTGTGAACCTGCTGGGCGCTGAAGGTTACACCGGAAAAGCCAAATATGAAAACCTCGAAGATGTATTGAAGACCGACAATGTGTTTGTTCATCTCTATGGTAAAACAGAAACCAAACCCGGTCGCAAAATGGGACATGTAACCATCATCAGTAAAGACTACCAGGACCTGGCTTACCAGGCCAATAAGATCAAGCACCTTTTGAAGGTGATAGCCTGACCGCCCTTTTCACTACCTGCTGCACACTGTCGATCACCGGTATAATCGGAGGAAGCGGTGGCGGCGGCAACAGTTTGGGTTGACGAACGGCTTTCCTCACTGCCAGCGGATGCTGGAAGCCGATACCAATCAGGCTTTTCAACTGCAACCCGGGTGAATTTTTATTGGCTCCGAATAACCGCACATTATCGTCGTAGATCATGTCTAAGTTATAAGTGGCGGTGAACGCTTTATTGATGCGGAAAGAAAACATATTCGTCATGAAAAAATCCACATTCTGCGGCTGATCGGCATAATTCGAAAACAGGTCGAGCCTCCCTTTATAACCCACGTTTTTACCAATCGATGTCATGTAATTGATGGTGGCAAATGCACCGATCTGGTTGATGCTGTGCGATCCGGGCGGTACGCCATAGAGTCCTTTTCTGGCCAGTGAATCGTGTGCAATGATGGTCATACGCGATGTAAGCGGAGAAAGGAAAAGCGAGAATTTATCACTGGGTTTGTAATCCATACCCAACGACAATATGATATAAGCCGGCGACAGAAAAGAAGATGCCAGCGTTGGCACGTTATTGCTGTAACTGAACCCGTCGAAAAACTGTGACCGGAAATTGAACAAGGTAGACACATATACTTTTCCCACGCTGTCTATCTTATAACCATACTTACTCAGGAAATCGATGCGGTCGTCGTTCTTGCGGCCACTCAGACTGGTGGTCTGCACATAACCCAAGTTTACATCCAGGTTATTATCCCAGGTGTACCGCTTCTTTTTATGATAGAAAAAATAGTTGAAATAACCACTTGCCGCGAGAGAGAAATTGTCGCCACCGGCCGACCAGTTGCTCAATGATCCTTGAGAAATGTTAAAACTTAACAGCCCGCCTCTTTTCCAGTCCCATTTGGTGGTATCTGCCTCTTTTCTGATCGTCCTGGCGGTTTCGGCCTTTATCTTGTTCAATACATCCTGTGCCTGTCCAAATTGAATACCAATGGCCATTATAGCCAACAGAATACATTTATTCATCGATTGTATACGCTGATTTATGCGTAAAAATAAGGAATGACACCATTCATCAAATCGGGTGCTGACAAACTGGCATAAACAAGCGAATTTTACGTAGTTTTGCCCTCTAAATTTTCAAACGCATGGAAATACTGGCTATAGCTGGAAAAGAACATGATGAAAGTCGACAGGGTGAAACCTTGAAGCCTTTTGAAAACGACCCCAATCAATACCGGAAACGTTTCTATATAGAAAGTTATGGCTGTGCCATGAATTTTGCCGACAGTGAAGTGGTAGCTTCCATATTGAACCAGGAAGGCTTCGGCGCAACCCGGCTGGCAGAAGAGGCCGACCTGATACTGGTGAATACCTGTTCTATCAGGGAAAAAGCGGAACAAACCGTTCGCAAACGCCTGCATGAATTCAGGAAACTCAAGGAAAAGCGCAAGGGCATGCTCATTGGCGTGCTGGGTTGTATGGCCGAGCGTTTGAAATCGCAATTACTGGAAGAAGAAAAACTGGTAGACATCGTAGTGGGTCCTGATGCTTATCGAAGTCTCCCCTCTCTGATCTCCGAAGCGGAAACCGGACAGAAAGCAGTGAATGTGTTGCTGAGCCGTGAAGAGACTTATGCCGATATCTCCCCTATCCGTATCGACAGCAATGGCATCAACGCTTTTGTATCGATCATGCGGGGATGTAACAATATGTGCAGCTTCTGTGTAGTACCATTTACACGTGGCAGGGAGCGCAGCCGCGATGCCGTTTCTATTGTGGCCGAGTCGCAGGATCTGTTCAACAAAGGGTATAAAGAGATCACGCTGCTCGGACAGAACGTAGACAGCTATTACTGGATCGATGAAGCAAAAGATGAGACCATAACATTTGCCAGGCTGCTCGAAAAAGTGGCTTTGATTAGTCCCGATCTGCGTGTACGTTTCAGCACTTCACATCCGAAAGATATCACCGACGAAGTATTATACACCATTGCAAAATATGAGAACATCTGCAATTATATCCATCTGCCCGTACAGAGCGGCAGCACGAGGATGTTGCAGTTGATGAACCGTACTTATACACGCGAATGGTATAAAGCCAAAGTGGATCGTATCCGCGAGATCATCCCCGATTGTGGTATCAGTTCCGATATCATTGCCGGTTTCTGTACCGAAACGGAAGAAGATCACCAGGACACCCTAAGCATTATGGAGTACGGCCGGTTCGATATGAGCTATATGTACTTCTACAGTGAGAGACCCGGTACATTGGCTGCCAGGCGTTATACAGACGATATTCCAGAAACAGTGAAGAAAAGAAGGCTACAGGAAATCGTAGACCTCCAGGGAATTTTATCACACCAAAGCAACCAGCTCGACCTCGGCAAAACATTTAAAGTATTGATCGAAGGCAATAGCAAGAAAAGCGATGCGCAATGGTATGGAAGGAACAGTCAGAATAAAGTGATCGTATTCCCTAAAGGCAACCATCCTTACAAACCCGCTGATTACGTGATGGTGAAAGTGGTGGATTGCACCAAGGCAACTTTGGTGGGAGAAATCGTTGATAATTTGGCAATTTGATAATTCGACAATTCGATAATTTTTGCACTACGTTTCATTGACGAATTGTCGAATTGTCAAATTGTATAATTAAAAAAATATGGATTTACAGAGCATAAAGAACAGATTCGGTATCATTGGCAACTCCCCAGCCCTCAACTATGCCCTGAATACAGCGGCGCAGGTAGCGGCTACCGATCTCACCGTGTTGATCGTAGGTGAAAGCGGCGTGGGTAAAGAAGTATTTTCACAGATCATACACGCATTATCTGCCCGCAAACACAACCCGTTCATAGCGGTGAACTGTGGTGCTATACCGGAGGGCACCATCGACTCGGAATTGTTTGGTCACGAGAAAGGCGCTTTCACGGGAGCGGTAGACAGCCGGAAAGGATATTTTGAGACCGTTAACGGGGGCACTATTTTCCTGGACGAGATCGGAGAAATGCCATTGGGCACGCAGGCCAGGCTGTTACGCGTATTGGAAACCGGCGAATTCATCCGTGTAGGATCATCTAAAGTACAGAAAACCGATGTGCGCGTTATTGCAGCTACCAACAGGGAATTATTGGAGTTCACACAAAAAGGAAGATTCAGGGAAGACCTCTATTATCGTTTGAGCACTGTACCCATCAGGGTGCCTGCATTGCGCGACAGGAAAGAAGACATTCCTTTACTCTTCAGAAAATTCGTGGTAGACTTTTCAGAAAAATACAAGACCGCACCAGTACAGCTCGACGACGATGCGAAAAACCTGTTAATTAACCATCCCTGGCAGGGCAATGTGCGTGAATTGAAGAATATTGCAGAGCAGATATCTGTACTCAGTACATCACCCATTA
>Ga0114932_10001680_pt1 | contig 24732 bp, 25 predicted proteins | sample 2SBtaG_2_FD_87286 | JGI IMG/M metagenome (GOLD analysis project Ga0114932, IMG submission 87286) | Deep subsurface microbial communities from Kolumbo volcano to uncover new lineages of life (NeLLi) - 2SBTROV12_ACTIVE470 metaG | ecosystem: Environmental > Aquatic > Marine > Volcanic ...
GTGGCGCGCGAACTGGGCGTCGCCGCGGGCGACCGGATCAAGATCATATCGCCCGACGGGGTGAAAACCGCGTTTGGCACCGCCCCCCGGATCAAGAGCTACGAGGTCGTCTATATCTTTCGCGTCGGGCGGTACGACATCGACCGCACACGGGTCTATATGCCTCTGGCCGAGGCTCAGAGATATTTCAACCGCGAGGGCACGGCGGACGAGATCGAAATTCTGGTCGAAAACCCCGATCGGGTCGACGATTACGTCGTGCCCATTCTAGAGGCATCGGACTATCGCGCCGTGGTCTGGACGTGGTGGGATGCGTCGGGCGCGTTCCTGCAGGCACTGGAAACCGAGGACAACGTGATGTTCATCATCCTTTCGATTTTGGTGCTGATCGCGGCCATGAACATCGTGTCGGGCCTGATCATGCTGGTCAAGAACAAGGGCAGCGATATCGGCATTCTGCGCACGATGGGGCTGAGCGAAGGCTCGGTGCTGCGGGTGTTTTTCATCGTCGGGGCCGCGGTCGGGGTGATCGGCACGGTTCTGGGGGTCATCGCGGGGTGCCTGTTCGCGATCTACATCGATCCGATCTTTACCTTCGTGAACTGGGCGATGGGCGGTGGGGTCTGGGACCCGTCGGTGCGGTATCTTTCGCAATTGCCGGCGCGGCTGGAGCTTGGCGATGTCGCCAGCGCGGTGTTGCTGTCTTTGGGCCTGTCGTTTTCCGCCACCATCTTTCCGGCGCGCCGCGCCGCGCGCATGAACCCGGTGGAGGCGCTGCGTTATGAATGAACCGGCGCTGGAACTGACCGCCGTTTCGAAAACCTATCGCACCGGCACGGACGGGCAGTTGCAGGTGCTGCGCGGGGTCAATCTGGTGCTGAATGCCGGGGAAACGGTGGCGTTGGTTGCGCCTTCGGGCGCGGGCAAATCGACGCTTCTGCACGTGGCCGGGTTATTGGACCGGCCGGACAAGGGCGAAATCCGCTTGGCGGGCCGGGCGTATACGGGGTTGCGCGATTCCGCCCGAACGGCGGCGCGGCGGCGTGAAATCGGTTTCGTCTATCAGTTTCACCATCTTCTGCCAGAGTTTTCGGCCCTGGAAAACGTGCTTCTGCCGCAACTTGCCAATGGCATTTCGCGGCGCAAGGCGATTGTCTGGGCCACGGAATTGCTGGACAAGGTCGGTCTGACGGCCCGCCAGCACCACCGCCCGGCCGAATTGTCGGGCGGCGAGGCACAGCGCGTCGCCCTGTGTCGCGCGCTGGCAAATCGCCCGAAGGTGCTGCTGGCGGACGAACCGACCGGCAACCTTGACCCCGAAACCGCCACGATCGTGTTTGACCTGCTGGTCGACCTGATGCGGCAGACCGGACTTGCGGCACTGATTGCCACGCATAATCCCGAACTGGCGCGCAGGATGGACCGGGTCGCGCGGCTGGAAAACGGCCATATTCACCCCGTGGATTGAACCACCTGCCGAATTAGCCAACGCCCGGTTTCGGGCCGGATGGCGCGCCGCGTTCACTTGGGCCGAGCAATCGGGTAACAGGCCCGCGCCGTCCCGATCAGCCCCCCCGCCATGCCGGATCGGCAGGCGTCGCCATCGTAGCGCCGCCCGAATGACTACGGCAGGTTGGTGGTGCGTGCGCGTGGCAGGAAAGACGGCCGACCAGCGCTAGGAAACCAAGATGCGGGGCAATAGGCGACGTTCCTGCGCGCGTACGACATGCTGGCCATGACGACGGAGCATTCCCGGATCGTCTGGCCACGGCTTGGGTCCACGTCTCAAAAATCCCTGATCGCCAAGCAGCCTCGGCGACAACCGACGCGCGGTCGCCAGCTTTGGCGACGGCAATCGCGCCCCTGTCCTTGCATGACTAAAACATTTTAGCCACGCAAGAGAACATCGCTCAACTTTCTGTTTTTCCTAACAAATTTGCGAATGATGCCAAAATCGAAAACGACCTGTCCTGATTTGCAGCACCCGCCCAATGCCGTTGGCCTGATTTCCGATCTCGCAATCCCGGGCCGTCTTGTGCCAGTGCCGCATTTTGGGCCGACCGATCCAGCGTAAAGCAGTTTGCTTTTTTCCTGCAACACCCGGCAGTACCTGAAAATCCTGCTGGCCAAATACGCCAGCGCGCGTTTTGCGAAGTCCCGGTGCGTCAGATCAAACGCAAAACGTTTTGGGCGTTGCGGTCATCGCCCGCGTGCCCCGGCGTTGACTGAACGCGATTACTCCGTCGTGCAGGCCCAGACCGCATCGTCGCCAAAGGCCGGATACCGGGCCTGGCTGCCTTCGGCGATGCCGAGTTTTTCCGCCAGACCGCCATTGATTTCCAGAACGACGGTGATGCCCGGCCCGCCTTCGATCACCGCCAGACTGCGCGGCTCGGCCATCGAGTGGATCCGCCTGACGACCCCACTTGCGTCCAGAAACAGCATATCCAGCGGTATCAGGGTGTTTTTCATCCAGAACCGTGCCCGGTGCGGGCGCGGATAAACGAACACCATGCCTGCGAATTGCGGCAGGCTTTCGCGGAACATCAGGCCTTGCGCGCGGGTTTCATCGGTGTCGGCAATTTCTACCTGAAACTGCGTCTGACCCCAATCGCCGCGCAATCGGATGATGTCGGGGGCGCAGGCGGCATTGGCGGCAATGCCCACAGCGACCAGCCAGAATGTGACTGCGATCAACCGCACGGATCAGTCTTTCTCGTCAATCGCCTGATCCCATACGCGCACGTCCCACGCCATGTGGCCGCGCGGCCCTTCGGCCGTGCGAACACCGACCGCCTCGCCGGGTTGCAGTTCGGCCAGTCCACAGGAATGCAGCACCTCCATATGCACGAAAATATCCTCGGAACTGCCGAAAATATTCACGAACCCAAATCCTTTGCCTCGGTCGAACCATTTGACCCGCGCCGGTTGCAACTCGGGACGGGGGTTTGTGATCACACCCTCTCCCAGAATTGCCCGGATCGATTCCAGTCCGGCCTCGGTCGCCGGCAATTCGATTTTGATGATTTCTGTCGCCTGACAACCGCGCTCGGTCTCTTGCACCCGGACTTCTATCCGCGAAGCACCGGCGATGGAGTTTCGCCCGTAACTTCGCAGAACATTCGCATGCAGCAAGATATCCGTTTTGCATTCATCAGCGACAATGAAGCCAAAGCCTTTTGCGGCGTCAAACCACTTGACCTGGCCCGTTACCGTGCCGTTTTTTCCCACCTTTTCAAAGCTACCCTCGAGTTGACCCTACGTAAGTCAAGCGTAGCATTAAAGTTCCGATGCCGCCAGCGTTTACATGCCGTTGCCAACGAATAATGAAAACGAGCGCCAATAATGCAATCATAAGAGTGCATTGCAATTCACGCTGCGTGAAATTCAGGGGCTCAACCGCACAACATTCCACGCATCGCCGGGCCTTTCCCGGCGCCACTGAAACCGGTCGTGCAGGCGAAAATCGCCGTCTGACCAGAACTCTATCTCCAGCGGAACCAGCCGATAGCCCCCCCAAAAGGGCGGTCGTGGCGGGTTGGTGCCATGCTGCGCCGTGACGCGCGCCACCTCAGCCAGCAGGGCCGCACGGGATTTCAGGGGCCGGGACTGCCTGGACGCCCATGCCCCCAGCCGGCTTTGCAACGACCGCGAGGCGAAATAGGCGTCCGCCGCCGCTCCGTCCAGGCGCGATATTTCCCCGCGCGCCCGGACCTGACGGCGCAGCGATTTCCAGTGCAGCACCATCGCGCCCTTGCCCGACGCCTCGATCTCCTGCGCCTTGGCGCTGCCGTAATTGGTAAAAAAGACGAAACCGCCGCTTTCGATGGCCTTCAGCAGCACCATCCGCACATTGGGCAAACCATCCCGATCCGCCGTCGCCAACGCCATGGCATTCGCATCGTTGGGTTCACCGGCCTCGGCCTCGGCCAACCACCGTCGCGCGATACCAAACGGATCGTCGCCCGAAAAGATGCCCGATCGTTTCGCGTTCATTGCACTGGTTCCCTGTTGCATGGCCGACATTATCGCCACCAATTATTTTGGCCAGCGAAATTCCCCGCATCGCCAGACTTGATGGTCTGCGGGGTTTCCCATAAACGATTGTAACCGGGCTTTTTGTGGGGGTGCGTAAATGTCGGGCAGTTTGATGGCGGGTAAACGTGGTCTGGTGATGGGCGTGGCCAACGAACGCTCGATGGCCTGGGGGATCGCGCAGGCCTGTGCCGAACAGGGCGCGGAGATGGCATTTTCCTATCAGGGCGAGGCGCTGGGAAAACGCGTGCGCCCGCTGGCGGAAAAGCTGGGTGTGTCGCAGGTGCTGGAGTGCGACGTGACCGACCAGCGCTCGCTGGACGCCTTGTTCGCCGCGCTGCAATCGGAATGGGGGCATCTTGATTTCGTCGTTCACGCCATCGGCTATTCTGACAAGAACGAACTGCGTGGACGTTACGTCGACACCACATCCGAGAATTTTCGCCTGTCGATGGATGTGTCGGTCTACTCGTTTACGGCCGTGGCGCAGCGCGCGGAAAAGTTAATGAATTCAGGTGGATCCATGCTGACCCTCACCTATTATGGCGCCGAAAAGGTGATGCCGCATTACAACGTGATGGGGGTCGCCAAGGCCGCGCTGGAAGCAAGCGTTCGCTACATGGCCGAGGATCTCGGCAAGCAGGGTATCCGCGTCAACGCGATTTCGGCGGGCACGGTCAAGACGCTGGCGGCCAGCGGCATCGGCGATTTCCGCTATATCATGAAGTGGAACGAACTGAATTCGCCGCTGCGGCGCAATGTCACGATCGAGGATGTCGGCAAATCGGCGCTTTATCTGCTGTCCGACCTGGCCTCGGGTGTGACCGGCGAAAACCTGCATGTCGATGCCGGATACCACGTCGTCGGCATGAAAGCCGTGGATGCGCCGGATATCGACACCGTCACCGGGAGAAAAGGATGACCGACGCAGCCCCGAACCGCCTGCCCCACGAAAAGGGCTTTCACGTAAGCTGGGACCAGATTCACCGCGACAGCCGGGCGCTGGCGTGGCGGCTGGATGGTCACGGCCCGAACGATGGCGCTTGGCGGGCGGTGGTTGCGATCACGCGGGGCGGCATGGCCCCGGCCATGGTCGTGGCCCGCGAACTGGATATCCGCACGGTCGACACGATTTCGGTGAAATCTTACGATCACCAGTCCCAGTCGGCGGCCCGGGTGCTGAAAACCCCCGATATGGCGCTTCTGGGCGATGGTACCGGGGTGCTGATCATCGACGATCTGGTCGATAGCGGGCGCACGCTGGAACTGGTGCGCGACCACCTGCCAAAGGCCCATTTCGCTACCGTTTACGCCAAACCCAAGGGTCGCCCGATGGTGGACACCTTTATCACCGAGGTCAGCCAGGACACCTGGATATTCTTCCCCTGGGACATGGCACTGCAATATGTCGAGCCCTATCGCGGCAAGGATTGACCCAACCTCACCCGGTTTCTTTTTGGCAAAAATACTCGAAATCCCGAACCCGGCGATAGACGCGCCATGAAACGGTTTTCCCAGGATCCGACCGACCCCGCCTTTGTGCAAAACCCGTATGCATTTTACGAAAAGACCCGTAGCGCGGGCCCGGTCTTTTTCTGGGAAGAATACGCGATGCCCTGTGTCACCGGCTTTACCGAAGTCGATGCGCTGCTGCGGGACCGCGGGTTCGGGCGCGAAAACCCGCCGGAGTTTCGCACGCCCCATCCGCCGCATCTCGACGCATTCCATGATTTCGAAAGCCGCTCGATGCTGGAACTGGAACCGCCCGCGCATTCACGGTTGCGTGGTCTGGTCATTCGCGCGTTCACCAGCCGCCGGATCGCGGCGATGGACCGCGAAATCGAGGCCCTTTGCCACCAATTGATCGACGGGTTTCCGGACGGACCGTTTGATCTTCTGAATGCCTATGCCGAAAAAATTCCGGTCATCGTGATCGCGCGCCTCCTGGGGGTGCCCGAAACCATGTCGGGCCGGTTGCTGGACTGGTCACACGCCATGGTCGCAATGTACGAGGCCCGCCGCACCCGCGCCATCGAAGACCGGGCCGTGCGCGCGACCGAGGAATTTTCGGCCTTCATGCGCGGCCACATCGAAAAGCGCCGCGTGGACCCGCGCGACGATCTGATCACCACCCTGATCGCCGTTGTCGACGACGGCGCGCGCCTTTCGACCGACGAGATGATCACCACCCTCATCCTGCTGTTGAATGCCGGGCACGAGGCAACCGTCCATGCGATCGGCAATGCGGTGAAAATGCTGCTGGAAACCGGCCATCCCACCGCGGCCCTGAAGGAACCGGCGCAATGTGACCGCATCATCGAAGAATCGCTGCGCCTTGATCCGCCGCTGCACATGTTCACGCGCTTTGCCTATCACGACGTTGCGATCGCCGGGCACGATATCAAACGCGGGGACGAAATCGGCCTGCTGTTGGCGGCAGCCAACCGCGACCCGGCCCGGTTCGACGCCGCGAACCGCTTTGATCCCGACCGCCCGGATCAGGCCCATACCAGTTTCGGCGCCGGCGTGCATTTCTGCCTTGGCGCGCCGCTGGCGCGGCTGGAAATGAAAGCCGCGCTGCCGATCCTGTTTGCACGCTGCCCGTCAATGCAACTGGCCCGGCAACCGGATTTTGCCGACCGGTATCATTTTCATGGGCTTGCCGGTCTGACGGTCACGACTCGAGCGGCTGCGCGGTCTCCACCAGCTTGACGAAATAACTGGCCCCGATGGGCGAGATTTCATCGTTGAAATCGTATTCCGGGTGGTGGACGGTCGGCCCTTCGCCCTGCCCGATCATCAGATAGGCACCGGGGCGCGCTTCGAGCATATAGGCGAAATCCTCGGACGCCATGATCGGCGGGCAATCGTCCAGAACTTTCTCGCCGCCCGAGATGCCCTCGGCCACGGCGAACGCGAAACCGGTTTCGGCAGGGTGGTTGACCGTCGGCGGATAGCCGTATTCGAAATCAAGCGCCACGGTGGCGCCAAAGGACGCTTCGGCGCCCGCGCAGATCGCCTTCAATCGCGCCACCACTACTGCCTGAATTTCCTTTTTCAGCGTGCGGACGGTGCCGCCGACAAAGGCGGTCTGCGGGATGATGTTGTCCACCGTGCCCGCATGCACCTGCGTGACCGAGATCACCAGATTGTCCAGCGCCGGGACATTTCGCGACGAAATCGTCTGGATGGCCTGCACGATCTGCATCGCCACCTGCACCGGATCAATGGTGTTCTCTGGCTCGGCGGCGTGCCCGCCCTGGCCGGTGATGTCGATGCGAAACGTGTCCGCCGCCGCCAGAACCGGCCCCGAATTGCCCAGAAACATCCCCACCGGGAAGCCGGGCGCATTGTGGACCCCATAGACCTGCGCAATCGCGAACTTGTCCATCATGCCTTCGTCGCACATTACCTTGCCGCCAGCGCCGCCCTCTTCAGCGGGTTGAAAGATCAGCGCGACCCGCCCGGAAAAATTCCGGGTCTCGGCCAGATAACGTGCGGCGCCCAACAGCATCGTTGTGTGGCCGTCATGACCGCAGGCATGCATCTTGCCGTCGATCCCGGATTTGTAGGGCCGATCCGGGAGTTCCTGAATTGGCAGCGCGTCCATGTCGGCGCGCAACCCGATGGTCGGGCCGTCGCCCTGCCCGTTCACGATCGCGACGATCCCGGTCTGGGCGATGCCCTCGTGGATTTCGTCGACCCCGAATTCGCGCAGCCGCGCCGCAACGAAAGCCGCGGTCTGATGGCAGTCGAACTGCAATTCGGGATGGGCGTGCAGGTGTTGGCGCCATTCCTTCATGTCGCCGTGAAATTCTGCGATGCGGTTGATAATCGGCATGATGCGTGGACTCCGCTGATGACCTTGATAATCTGGCACGAGCCTTGCCCATTCCGACCGGTTGAACAATGACAAAATCAAAGGACGCCAGCCAGAAACTGTGTCTGGACCCGCGCGGTGGCTTGCCGCGACTTCTGGAAATCATGGCCCGCCTGCGCGATCCGCAAACCGGCTGCCCGTGGGACATCGAGCAGGATTTCGCCTCGATCGCGCCCTATACGATCGAAGAGGCCTACGAGGTCGCCGACGCCATCGAGACCGGCGATATGGCGGCTTTGCGGGCGGAACTGGGCGATCTCCTGTTGCAGGTCGTTTACTATACCCAGATGGGGCGCGAACAGGGGTTGTTTGATTTTGACAGCGTTTCCAATACCATAGCCGACAAGATGGTGCACCGGCACCCCCATGTATTCGGCGCGGAATCCCGCGACAAGACCGCCGAACAGCAAACGCAGGACTGGGAGAAGATCAAGGCGGCCGAACGTGGCGATGGCGGAACGCTGGACGGGGTCGCGCTGGGGTTGCCAGCGCTGTTGCGGGCGGTGAAATTGCAGAAACGTGCAGCACGGGTCGGGTTTGACTGGCCCGATGTCGGCCCCGTCATCGACAAGATCGCCGAGGAAGCCCGGGAATTGACGGTGGCGCGGCAAAGCGGTGTTCAGGGCGATATTGCCGAGGAATTCGGCGATCTGTTGTTCGTGATGGCCAATCTGGGGCGGCATCTCGGGCTGGATGCCGAGGCGTGCCTTCGGGCCGCGAACGCCAAATTCACCCGTCGTTTCGGCGCCGTCGAGGACCGGTTGCGCGCCATCGGCAAGACCGCCGGACAATCCAGCCTCGCGGAAATGGACGGATTCTGGGATGCGGTGAAAGTGGCGGAAAAATTACCCGAGTAGTTTGATCAGGTATTGACCTGCCTGGTTTCCGGGTATCTAAATCACGCTGGAAACGTCCGTCCCGAAGGTGCGCCGATGAAAATACGTCCTGGCCTGTGTTGCGTGGCCATTCTGGCCTTGCTGGCGGCCCCGCTTTGGGCGCAGGCGGTCAACGTCTATTCCTACCGGCAGCCCGATCTGGTCCGACCGCTGTTTGACGCGTTTACCGCGAAAACCGGGATCCGCGTGAATGTCTCGTTCCTGAACCAGGGCATGATCGAGAAGTTAAGGGCCGAGGGCGACCGCTCGCCCGCCGATCTGGTGTTCACGGTCGACATTTCGCGGCTGAACGGGTTGGTCGAGGCGGGGCTGACCCAACCGGTCGCCAGCGATATCCTGAACGCGAACATCCCGGCGGATTTTCGCGATCCGGCCGGGCATTGGTTCGGTCTGACCACCCGCGCACGGGTCATCTATGCCGCCAGGGATCGCGTACGCGACGGCGAGATCACCACCTACGAGGATCTGGCCGATGAAAAATGGCGCGGACGCATCTGCACCCGCCCGGGGACGCATTCCTATAATCTGGCGCTGATATCGGCCTATCTGACCCACCATTCAAAGGCCGAAACCCGTGCATGGCTGATGGCGATCCGCAAAAATCTGGCCCGCAAGCCGCAGGGCAACGACCGCGCGCAGATCAAGGCGGTCTGGTCCGGAGAATGCGACATTGCGCTGGGCAATACGTATTACATGGGCCAGATGATCAGGAACCCGGATCAGAAGGCCTGGGCGGACGCGGTGCGCATCATTTTCCCGGTATTCGAGGGCGGCGGGACCCATGTCAATATCTCGGGCATGGCCATGACCGGGGCCGCGCCAAATCGGGACAATGCCCTGAAACTCATGGAGTTTCTGTCAACTCGACCGGCGCAATCGCTTTATGCCGAGCAGAATTTCGAATACCCGTTGCTGGCGGATGCGCCGGTTTCGGAACTGGTCGCGTCGTGGGGAAGTTTCTCGCCGGATGACCGGAACCTGATGGCCATCGCGCACCTTCGCCAAACCGCGCTGCGGCTGGTGGAAGAGGTGAATTTCGATCAGTAGCGCCCGCCGGATTGGACTTGGGCGCGCCGGAAATGCGATGGACAAAGGTGCCGCTTTTGTCCACCTTCGCTTTTTCGCAACGGTCGCAGGGATGGACGGATGCCACGAAAGATCATCATCGATACCGATCCGGGGCAGGACGACGCGGTTGCCATCCTGCTGGCGCTGGCCTCGCCCGAGTTGGAGGTTCTGGGCATCACGGCGGTTGCAGGCAATGTACCGCTGGCGCTGACCGAATTGAATGCGCGCAAGGTTTGCGAACTGGCAGGGCGGCCCGATATGGCGGTTTTTGCCGGCTGCGACCGACCCCTGTCGCGCGATCCGGTAACCGCGGAAAATGTCCACGGGCGCACCGGGCTTGACGGGCCGGACCTGCCCGACCCGGTCATGCCGTTGCAATCGCTCCACGCCGTTGATTTCATAGTCGATACCTTGCGCGCCGAGCCGACCGGATCGGTGACGCTGTGCCCGCTCGGACCGCTGACCAACATCGCGACCGCGTTCCGGCAAGCGCCGGACATCATTGCCCGCGTGCACGAGATCGTGCTGATGGGCGGGGCCTATTTCGAGGTTGGCAACGTCACGCCCGCGGCTGAATTCAACATTTACGTCGACCCGGAAGCCGCTGATACCGTACTGAAATCCGGCGTTTCGACGATCATGCTGCCCCTGGATGTCACCCACAAAGTGCTGACGACCGCGCCACGCATGGCGGCAATCCGCGCCCTTGGTACGCCGGTGGGCCGGGCGGTGGCCGAACTGACCGGATTTTTCGAACGCTTCGATCGCCGGAAATACGGCACCGATGGTGCCCCGCTGCACGATCCCTGCGTGATCGCGTGGTTGCTGAAACCGGCAATGTTCAGCGGCAAGTTCGTCAATGTCGAGATTGAGACCCGCTCGGATCTGACGCGGGGCATGACCGTCGCCGACTGGTGGGGCGTCACCGACCGCACGCCGAACGCGCTCTTTGTCGGCGATGTCGATGCGGACGGGTTCTTTTCGCTGCTGACAGAGCGCCTGTCACGCCTCTGAGACGGGCCGGGGTTTTCGGCTGATCAGCACGATTCCGGCGCAGACCAGCACCAGCGCGCCGATGATGGTGACGCCGATTTGCTCGCCCAGGATCAGCCAGCCGAAAATCACGCCAAAAACCGGTGCCAGAAAACTGAACGCCGCCATATCGCTGGCCGGATAGATCGACAGCAGCCAGAACCACAGCAGAAAGCCCACCGAAACCACGCCGATCACCATGACCGCGAAAATGCCCAGATGCCAGATTTGCAGGTCGCGAATCAGCGGGCCGAACAGCAGCGACAGCGGGATCAGAATGACCGACGATACCGCAAGCTGGTACAGAAGCTGCATTTCCGGCGTGGCCCGGTTCATCCGGCTGAGCCGCGCCGTCAGCCCGATCGCCGCCCAGAACATCGCACCGATCGTGCACAGGATGTCGCCCAGCGCATTGCCGCTGCCGGCACCGCGGTCCGAAAACGCCCAGATGACGCCGGCCATGGCCAGAAGCAGCCCCAGCGCGCGCACGGCGGTGATTCTTTCGCCCGGCACCAGAAAATGCGCCCCCAGTGCCATCCAGATCGGCATCGAGTAAAAGAAGATCGAGGCGCGTGCGACCGTGGTGTAATCCAGTGCCAGAAACAGAAAAACGAACTCGCTGCCAAACAGGATTCCGGTCAGGATGCCCGGCACGAGACTGCCGTCGCGAATTCCCAGCCGCTGCCCGCGCCACAGCGCGAAACCCAGCACGATCACCAACGAAAGTGCCGAGCGCAGACCGGCGCTGAAAACCGGTTGCAAACCGCCATTGACCAGCTTGATCATCACCTGGTTGAGACCCAGCAGCGCCGAAAACATCATCAACGTCGTGCCGCCAAACAGATCGATCCGGTCTTTTCTTTCCATGCAACCCCCGCATTCCCGCCGCCACTGAGGCCGTGATCGCCCCCGTTGTCAAGCGCCACAGGCCCGCGAATCGGGTCTGCGGATTGCAATAGACTTTCCGGCCTCCGGCGGGGATATTTGTGCCGCAAAGAAACGGGCGGATTCCGCGATGACATTGTTACAGACCGCAGCGCTCCTGATCGTGCTGGCAGGGGCATTTGGGACGGTGAACTACTTTTTGCTGCGCCTGCCCCCAAGCATCGGCATTCTGGTGGTGGCGCTTGCGGCCTCGTTGGGGGTGATGGGGGCCGACCGGCTGCTACCCGGTCTGGCGATCACCGGCGACATCCGCGCGATGATCGAGGATATCGACTTTTCCGCCGCACTGCTGGAGGGAATGCTGGGCCTGCTGCTGTTTGCCGGGGCGTTGCATGTCAAGCTGGGCGATCTGCGGCGCGAGGCGCGGCTGGTTGCCCTGATGGCGACAATTGGCGTCGGGCTTTCGACGCTGATCGCGGGTGTCGGTTTTTCGTGGATCACCGGAATGCCGCTTTTGGTCGCGCTGGTATTCGGGGCGCTGATCTCGCCGACCGACCCGGTGGCGGTGCTGGGCGTGCTGCGCCAGGCCAATTTGCGCAAGTCGCTGGAAACCAAGATCGCGGGCGAAAGCCTGTTCAATGACGGCGTCGGCTATGTGGTGTTTCTGATTCTGGTCGGGCTGGCGTTTCCGTCGGGCGACGGGCATGGCGGCGGCTGGAACGAAGCCCTGCGCCTGTTTCTGCAAGAGGCCGTGGGTGGCGCGGTTCTGGGCGCGGTCCTTGGCTGGCTGACATTTCAGGTGATGAAACGGATCGACGATTATGCGCTGGAGGTGCTTATTTCGCTGGGGCTTGCCTTTGGCGGCTATGAACTGGCGGTCACGCTGCACATGTCCGGCCCGATCATGGCGGTGGTTGCCGGGCTGTTCATCGGCGATGTCGGCATGAAACACGGCATGAGCGAAGAAACCCGAAACTATCTCGACGCGTTCTGGCGGCTGATCGACGAAATCCTGAACGCGATCCTGTTCCTGATGATCGGGATCGAGGTGTTTGCGCTGGCGTTTTCGATGGATGCCGTGCGCGCGGGCCTGTTTGCCATCGCGCTGTCGCTGGTCGCAAGGCTGGCCGCCGTGCTGTTGCCGGTGCTGATCCTGAAACCGTTTCGCGAGTTTTCACGCGGCATCGTGCCGATCATGACCTGGGGCGGCCTGAAGGGCGGCATTTCGGTCGCTCTGGCGCTGAGCCTGCCGGAAAACGAATGGAAACCCCTGATCCTGACCGCGACCTATATCGTGGTGCTGTTCTCGATCATCGTGCAGGGCCTGACCATCGCGCCCCTTGCGGGCCGGGTGGGTCGCGAACCGGAACTGATGTAGCGCGGCATTTTTCGGCTGTAACGCGGACGACCCTTGCGATAAAAGGCAGCGCAGAACGGGGTGGAAACGTGAGTCAGGACAGCATCATCGAGCGCTGCGAGGCCAGGGGCCTCAGGATGACCGGCCAGCGCCGGGTCATTGCGCAGGTCTTGGACACGTCGCACGACCATCCCGATGTCGAGGAAATCTATGCCCGCGCCTCGGCCATCGATGCAGGGATATCGCTGGCGACGGTCTACCGCACGGTCAAGCTGTTTGAAGAAGTCAACATTCTGGAGCGGCTCGAATTCGGTGACGGGCGCGCGCGCTACGAAGATGCGGACCGAGACCACCACGACCACCTTTTCGACCTCAGAACCGGCGAGGTCATCGAATTCGTCGACCCCGACATCGAGGTCCTGCAGGAAAAAATCGCGCGAAAGCTCGGCTATCGGCTCAAGGGTCACCGGATGGAATTGTTCGGCGTGCCGCTTGAGGACAAGAAAACACCCAGAGGAATAACATGAGCGCCATCATCGACATTACCGCCCGCGAAATTCTCGACAGCCGGGGCAATCCCACGGTCGAGGTGGATGTAACGCTGGAAGATGGCACGATGGGCCGTGCCGCCGTGCCCTCGGGCGCCTCGACCGGGGCACATGAGGCAGTGGCGCTGCGCGATGGCGACACGGCGCGCTATGGTGGCAAGGGCGTACTTGAGGCGGTGGCGTCCGTGAATGGCGAAATCGCCGAAAGCCTGCTGGGGGTCGACGCGACCGAACAGGTGGCCATCGATGCGGCGATGATCGATCTGGACGGCACCGAAAACAAGGGGCGGCTCGGAGCCAATGCGATTCTGGGAGTTTCCCTCGCCGTGGCCAAGGCGGCGGCGGATTATTCGGCGCAACCGCTTTTCCGCTATGTCGGCGGCACCTCGGCGCGGGTTCTGCCGGTGCCGATGATGAACATCATCAACGGCGGCGAACATGCCGACAATCCGATCGACATCCAGGAATTCATGATCATGCCGGTGGCCGCCCCCAGCATCGCCGAGGCGGTCCGTATGGGCTCTGAAGTGTTTCATACCTTGAAAAAGGAACTGTCCGCCGCCGGGCTTTCCACCGGGATCGGTGACGAAGGCGGTTTTGCGCCGGCGATCAGTTCGGCGCGCGATGCGCTCGATTTCATCCTGAAAAGCGTGGAAAAAGCCGGGTACAGACCGGGCGAGGACATCTATCTGGCGCTCGATTGCGCCGCCACCGAATATTATCAAGGCGGCAGATACGAAATGACCGGCGAGGGCAAATCGCTGACGTCGGACGAAAACGTCGCCTATCTGGCGGCCTTGGCGGCGGATTATCCGATCCTTTCGATCGAGGACGGCATGGCCGAAGACGACTGGGACGGCTGGGCCGCGCTGACGCGGGCGCTTGGCGACAAGGTGCAGCTCGTGGGGGATGATCTGTTCGTCACCAACCCCGTGCGCCTTGCGACCGGCATCAAAAGGGGCAGCGCCAATTCGATGCTGGTCAAGGTCAATCAGATTGGCACGCTAAGCGAAACCTTGCAGGCGGTCGAAATGGCGCATCGCGCGGGCTTTACCAACGTGATGAGCCACCGCTCGGGCGAGACCGAGGATGCCACCATCGCCGATCTGGCCGTCGCTACCAATTGCGGGCAGATCAAGACCGGCAGCCTGGCACGCTCGGATCGCCTCGCGAAATACAACCAGTTGATCCGGATCGAGGAAATGCTGGGGGCTGCGGGCGAATATGCCGGCGCGTCCATCCTGCGCTGATCGGTTTCTTTTTGGTCCAAATACTCGCGCCGCAGGCTTCGCCCCGCAGGGGCTGAAACGTCTTGGCGCGATACGCGCCGCCGCCGCTGCGCTCAGGGCAGGCTGATCCGCCCGCCGGCTTGCGGTACCGCCACGCCGGTTGTTCCCGGCGCCGAAATCGGCAGCCCGCGTTGCACCCTTATCGCCAGGCAGGCAAATGCCTGCGCTTCCAGCATGTCGCCGTCCATACCCGCATCATCGACATCCGATACCGGGAAATTCAGGCAATCGCCAAGTCGTGTCATCAGATGCGCGTTCTTGCGACCGCCGCCGCAGACCAGCAGTTTTTCCGTCGTCAGACCGGCCAGTTGCATTCCCGCCGCGACCGCCTGAACCGTGCATTCCGCGAGCGTCGCCAGCCCGTCAGCGTCGCCCAGAGCGGCGACTTCGCCGGCAAGCCCGGCAAATGTGTTGCGGTCCAGCGATTTGGGCGGCCTGGCGCCAAAGTAGGGATGGGCCAGAAACCCGGCCACGATTTTTGTGTCCGGTTTCCCCAACGCTGCCAGCGCGCCGCCGTAATCGCAGGCCAGCCCGGTGCGTTGGTGCATGAAATCGTCCAGCAATGCGTTGGCAGGGCCGGTATCAAAGGCCAGCAGTGCGCCGGGGGCCTCGGGGCCCGGTCTGGTCGGGTCGACAAAGGTCACGTTGCCGACTCCGCCAAGGTTGAGAAACGCAACGCGCCCCAGATCAAACCGGCGCGCCAGCGCGAAATGGTAAAATGGTGCCAATGGCGCGCCCTGCCCGCCCGCCGCCATGTCCGCGGTACGAAAATCCCACGCAATCGGCAGACCGACCGCGCGCGCCACGGCCGCACCGTCCCCGGCCTGATGGGTTTTGCCGCCGTCGGGATCATGCGCCAGCGTCTGGCCGTGAAACCCGACCAGCGCCGCCCCCCCAAAGCGCGCGACCAGATCCACATGCGCCTTTTCCACGACCGCCGCCGCCAGATCGACCCGCGCTTCGCCGGGCCAGCCGCCCTGTGCGTTGGCAATCAGGGCACGCTCGTGCTGGCTGTAGGGCCGAAAGCCGGTGGCCCCGAATTCGAACACGGCTTCGCCGTCGCTCAGCACCATGGCGGCATCGACTCCGTCCATCGACGTTCCCGACATGCATCCCAGTGCCCAAATCGCGTCAGCTTCGGCCATCGCCCTTCCCTTTCCCGTGCGCATGTTTATAGAGATCGCCACGGAAAGGCCAAGGAACGCCAACATGAAATTCCATCCGAAATCCGAGTTTCTGAACGTGATGCAGGCGAGGGGATTCATGGCCGACTGTACCGATCAGCAGGGGCTTGACGACGCGCTGATGGCGGGCGTGGTTCCGGCCTATATCGGGTTTGATGCGACCGCGCCCAGCTTGCATGTCGGCTCGTTGATCCAGATCATGATGTTCCGCTGGCTCCAGAAAACCGGGCACAAGCCGCTGGTTCTGATGGGTGGCGGCACGACCCGGGTCGGCGATCCCAGCTTTCGCGCCGACGAGCGGCCCCTGCTGACGCCCGGGCAGATCGACGCCAACATCGCCGGTATCCGGCAGGTATTTTCGGCCTATGTCGGCTTTGGCGACGACCCGACCGATGCGGTGATGATCAACAATGCCGATTGGCTTGACGGGTTGAACTACCTCGATTTCCTGCGCGATATCGGGCGGCACTTTTCGGTAAACCGGATGCTGGCCTTTGAAAGCGTGAAGTCCCGGATCGACCGGGAGCAGAGCCTCTCGTTCCTTGAATTCAACTACATGATCCTGCAAGCCTATGATTTCATGGAGCTTCACCACCGCCATGGCTGCCGCTTGCAAATGGGTGGGTCGGATCAATGGGGCAATATCGTCAACGGTATCGACCTCACGCGCCGCGTTCATGACCGCGAGGTTTTCGGGCTGACTTCGCACTTGCTGACCACGGCGGACGGCAAGAAGATGGGCAAGTCGGCTGACGGCGCGGTCTGGCTTAATGCGGATATGCGCAGCCCGTATGAATTCTGGCAGTTCTGGCGCAACACGGCCGATGCCGATGTCGGGCGGTTCCTGAAGCTTTATACCGAAATTGCGGTCGATGAATGCGCGCGGCTGGGCGCGCTGGCGGGGAGCGAGATCAACGAGGCCAAGATCGCGCTGGCCAATGCCGTCACCACACTGGCGCACGGCGCGCACGCCGCGGCCAGCGCAGAGGCAACGGCACGGGACGTGTTTGAAAAAGGCGGCACGGGGGACGATTTGCCGACATTCCCGCTGGAACCGGGCACGCAGATTTCGTTGGCCCAGGCCTTCGTGAAAACCGGGTTGGCAAAATCAGGTAAAGAAGCAAAGCGGCTGATCGACAGCGATGGGGCAAAGCTGAATGACCAATCGGTCAATGATCCGGGGCTGATGATCGACAGTGACACAAGCGCCCTGCCGATCAAGCTGTCCGCCGGGAAAAAGCGCCATGCAATCATCACGCTGAAGGATTGAACGTAGGTCGGACAATTGTCCGACCTACCGGATCCGCCGCGCACCCGGCACCTGCGGCGCGGTCCGGGTGGGGCAAGGTTCAGGGCAAGACGTGCAGTTCCGGCCATTATCCGAAACCCGGTGGGATCAGTTCCCGGTCATCCACGTCCCGTCCGGATAGAACGCATGAAACGCAAAGGCGAACATCACGTCGTGCGGCAGGTCCTGGCCATTGGCATCGCGCACGCGGATGGTGCCGACATCCTTGCCCTTGGAGATGCGCGCCGAATCCAGCGCCGAGGCCTGGCCAGACTTCCACGTGATGGTGACTCCCGCCTCGGTGATTTCCTCGACCTCGCGCAGGCGTTCCATCGGCCAGGCCCGCTCGCCGACCTTGATCACCCGCATCAGGGGCGGCACGCCATTTGGCGGCATCTCGCCGTTGTACAGAAACGGACGGGTCGAACTGTCGTAATTGGTATAGGGATTGCGCCCGTAGGGCCTGTGCGCGTTGGGCTGGTCCATCACCAGTCCGTCGGGATTGCGTGCCTTGAATTCGGCCCAGCTTTCCATCCAGCTTGTCAGTTGCGTAAGCTCATCACCCATATGCGCGCCGACAATGCCCGTACCGATCGCCTGTTGCCACCAGCTTTCGGTCTGGCGATCATACATCACCATGTCGGAATTTCTGAGCTTGCCGGAAACGCCAAAGGTCAAGACCTCGCCGTTCAACTGCCCGTCAAACACCAGTGCCGAATTGCATAACGGGCAGAACGTGATCGTCACGTTACGCCCGTCGATGACGTCGTTGACGATTTCGTGCCAGATCAGATAACGGATCGGATAGGCGCGGGGTGTCTGCCCGTCCAGTTCCAGCGCCATCACCGGTTCGCGGTCCTCCAGATTGCTATCCTGCCCCACGGCAATGAATTCGGGATCGTCGACCGCCGGAATCCCGTCCTTGGGGGGGCCGCCGCTCATGATCTCGTCAAAATCAACGGCGGTGCGGGTGAAATCGGTTTCCGGCCATTCGCGTTCCCAGAAACTCACCTGTGCCACCGCCTGTATCGCCATCGCGCCACAGAAGACGCCCGTCGCCGCCATCAGCCGAAAATGTCGCATGTCGTTCTCCGATTGCCTACCCAGTCGTGGGAGAACATGCCATCGCGCCATTGACCCCGATAGCCCCTGTCACGCGAACTTGAGCCGCCGACAGATCAGCGCGAGCAGGTGGGGGGATTGGGCGGAATTGATGGCGCACCCGACAGGATTCGAACCTGTGGCCTCTGCCTTCGGAGGGCAGCGCTCTATCCAGCTGAGCTACGGGTGCCGATGCGCAAGCCTATAGGCCAAGCACAAAACGGGTGCAATTGGGAAATCCTTGTCGTGAAGGCACCTAACTTGCTAGGCTAGGGCGGTGCGTCGGCTGAGGCGCATCGCATCTCACGTAGCGGGGCAAAATGATGGATCGCCGAAAAATGTTGTTGCATGCCGCAGTCGGTGCAGGATCCGTGATCCTGGTCGACGGGCTCACCTCTGGGGTTCTGTTCGCGGGCGGTCCGCCGGACCCGATGCCTTCGTCAAAGAAAAAGAAACCACCCAGCTCCGCGGTGGAAAAGGAAAAGGCGCGGCTGAAAAAATGCCGCGAGCTGGTGCGAAAACTGGACAGCGCCATTCGTGATCGCGATCGCCGTGAGCGTGCGCTTGCACAATTGAAGGATAAGCTTCTTCATGCCAAGGCTGCGCAGCACACTGCCGAGCAAGAGTTTAAGCGTGATAAAATCTTACTGGGCTGGGCCAAAGATGAACTGAAAGTCGACCGGCGCCAAGCGGCGAAGGGCAGGTTTGAAACCCCCGCGGAAGGACGGCGCGCCGTCAAAGCGGCCGAAGCAAAACTTCGCAAGGCCAACACGAATTTCGGCCGCGCGCTGACGAAATCGGCAAAGGCGGACGAAAAGGTCGACAGGCTGAAAGAAAAAATCCGCGACACCAGGCAGGCACTCACTGACGCGAAAAAGGCCGAGCGCCGGTTCAGGAACGAAATGAAACGCTGCAAATGCACTAGATGAACATCTCGTGGCACAATTCCAGCGCGTCCACCAGCGCATCGACTTCGGCGCGGGTGTTGTAAAGCGCGAACGAGGCGCGGCAGGTCGCGCTCAGCCCCAGATGCACCATCAGAGGCTGGGCGCAATGGTGCCCGGCGCGCACCGCGATGCCCCGGCGGTCGATGATGGTCGAAATGTCGTGCGGATGCGCCTGCCCGGTCATGGTAAAGGAAAATATCGCGCCCTTTGTTGCCGAATTCCCCTGAACGTTCAGCCAGTTGAGGCCTGACAGCCGCGCTTGGGCATAGTCCCGCAAATCGCGCTCGTGCGCCGCAATCGCGGCCATCCCCAGCCCGGTCACGTATTCGATCGCCGCGCCAAGCCCGATCATCTGAATGATGCCGGGGGTGCCTGCCTCAAATTCATGGGGCGGGTCGTTATAGGTGACGGCGTCGCGCGTCACCTCGCGGATCATGTCGCCGCCGCCGATGAACGGGCGCATTTCGGCCAGCCGGTCGCGCCGCACATAAAGCGCGCCCGAAGCCGAAGGGCCATAAAGTTTGTGTCCGGTGATCGCGTAGAAATCACAGCCGATATCCTGCACGTCGACCGGCAGGTGAACGGCGGCCTGCGAACCATCGACCAGCACGGGCACGCCTTTTGCACGGGCGCCGTCGCATATCGATTTCACGTCAACGACCGTTCCCAGCACATTGGACATATGCGACACCGCAATCAGCCGGGTTCGGGGCGTGATCGCCGCCAGCACCGCCGCCGGGTCCAGATCGCCGTTCGCATCGACCTCGACCCATTTCAGCGCGACCCCCTGACGTTCGCGCAGAAAATGCCACGGCACGATGTTGGCATGATGCTCCAGCACGGACAGGATGATCTCGTCCCCCGCCGCCATCCGCGGTGCGGCCCAGCCATAGGACACGGTGTTGATGCCCTGCGTGGTGCCGGTGTTGAACAGAACCTCGTCCGGATGCTCGGCGTTCAGAAATTTCTGCAGCGTCTCGCGCACCGCTTCGTAGCGTTCGGTCGCGAGGTTCGACAGGAAATGCAGGCCGCGATGGACATTGGCATATTCCTGGGAATAGCCGCGCAACACGGCGTCGAGCACGGCCTGAGGTTTCTGCGCCGAAGCACCGTTGTCCAGATATACCAGCGGTTTCCCGTGGATTTCGCGCGCAAGAATCGGGAAATCGCGGCGAATCTTTTCGACATCATACATGATCAGACTTCCATGGCGCCAACGCCCAGAATGGCCAGCAGGAACAGAAAAACGAAGGATATCGCAAAGCCGGCGGCCAGCGTGCCCGCAAAAACCCGCCACAGGGAAACAAAGCCGTGCAATTCGGCGACGAAATTCACGAACAGCCAGAAAAACAGAAAATAGGTGAGCGAATTCAACAAGTTCGCCAAGGGCATGGCGATCAGCGCCACCGGCAACAACGCCACCTGCAAGACCAGCATGAAAAACTGCAACCACACGGTGATCGCAAAGGCCTGTTCAAACTCGCCGCGTCCGCCGAAAAACTGCCCGACGGCAAAAACCGCGATGGCGGTCAAGACCAGCAGCATCATCTGCACGATCGCCAGCAGCAGCGGGTTGGCCAGCAGCACCTGCACAAGCGGCAAATCCGGGTCGGGCAGCAACTGCGCCAGAATCCACGAAAGGATCACGCCCAGCGCAACCACGATGACCGCAAATTCCCCGCTCCGGTGCAGCGCCGGGGTGTTCGCCGCCAGAATGGCAGCGGCCCGGCGCGGTTCTGCCAGCGTCAGCCGCAGCAGCGCCCTGAGATGTTCCAGCATGGCATTCGCGCCTTCAGATCATTCCTCTGGCGCGAAAATACATCCCCCCCATCAGGGCGACAAGCGAAACCAGTGACAGGCCCATGAAAATCGGCGAAACCCGACGGAACCCGTGTGCCTGCGTGATGGCGACCGAAAGATACCAGACGAATGGCAACAGCCCGAACCAATAGGGCGGCATGGATATCCATGCCGCGCCGAAAATCGGGTAATACATTTCCAGATTGGTGAACAGCACCGAAAACAACGCCGCCGCCACGCTGAACGGCGCGGTCACGAAGGCGGCCCAGAAAACGGCGATTCGGGTTGCCCGCCATGAGCCGAACCCTCCGAACAGGCGGCAGACGGAACCGGCCAGCATCGCGAAAAAATACATGGCCGCCGTGCGTCCGACCAGCGAGACCAGCAGCAACAGGCCGATTTCCACCGATATCAGGCTGATACCGGCCTCGTTCGGGACGATCACGGCCTTCAGGGTCCAGGACAGGAAGAACGCGAGATCCGACAGGATCAGCAGGAACAGCAGATATGCCTCGCCGGGATTGGCCAGAATCAGGCGGCGGGTGGATTTCGACATGTTGAACCACGCCGACAGAACCTTGTGGGTCAGCGTATCCCGGCCGATCCGTCGGCGCGAATTCGGTTTCATTCCATGACGGCCCGCACCGGGCATCGGGGTATAGTCGACGGCGTGCAATTTCAATTCCACCAATGATGGTGCCCCGACCCGAGATGCAGACATTGTCGGTCGAATGGGTAAAAATTGTGACGGAACCGCGAAGAAGTTGCGGCAAATGTTCAGGATCGGGCGCGCTGGGCGGCAATCAGAAAAATCGCCCAGACCCCAACGAAGACCCCGGCACAGATCAGGGACACCGACAGCGACACCCTGTTGCCAAGGGCGAGGTAGCGCACTATTTCCAACACGATAACAAGCGGTTGCATGGTCAGCAGCACCCAGAACAGCGCCAATCGCGCGTCACGCCCGCTGCCGCGCCCACCCAGCGCCCGCGCCAGCAGATACGACAGCGCCGCCAGCGCATACAGAAACAACGGCCCGAAGATCATCGCGGCCACGAATTGCGCGCCAATGAATGTGCTGGGCGATGGCAAGGTATCGGCCTGGGCGATCAGCGCCGGGATTCGGGCGCAAAAGGCGATCAGCGACGCGAACATGACATAAGCCAGCAGCGTCTCTTCGCCGGGGGCCTGCGCCAGTTTGCGACGCGCGGCACGGCGCGGCGCCATATAGGTCGCGGCGATATCACGCAGCAACGCCATCAGGCGCGGTGCCGCTCGATCCAACCTTCGAGCCGCGCTTGAATGTCGGCGCGAATGCCTGCATCGCCGATTTCGCCCAGCGCCTCGGCCAGAAACGCCAGCACCAGCATGTCCTGCGCCAGATTGCGCGGAATGCCCCGCGATGTCAGGTAAAACAGCGCAGTTTCGTCGATCGCCCCCACGGTCGAGCCGTGCGAGCAGGCAACGTCGTCGGCATAAATCTCCAGTTCGGGTTTCGCCAGAAACTGGCTGTCTTCGTCCAGCAGAAGGCCTTGCGATATCTGATAGCCGTCGGTTTTCTGGGCCGTCGGCTCCACCAGAATCTTGCCCTGAAAGACTCCGGTCGCCCCGTTTCTGAGCACTTTCTTGAACACCTGCCGGCTGGCGCAATTCGCCCCCTGATGGGTCACGAAAACCGTATCGTCCTGATGAAAGTCGCCATCCCCGACGCTGGCCCCTGAAACGGTGGCGCTTGCATCGTCGCCGGTCAGGTCGATCACGCATTCATTTCGCGTCAAAATACCATTAACGGTGAGCGTGAAGCTTTTGAATTCGCTGCCCTTTCCAAGACTGGCAAACAGATGCGTGGCGGCTTGGCGCGCGTGGTCGCGACCCTGGGTCCGAATGTGGTGAAAGGCGGCACCGTCGGCGATATCCACCTCGGTCACCGCGTTCAGGCGTGCGGCGGCCGGCCCGTTTTCCAGCAAGGTCAGCGACGCGCCGGGTTCAAGGCGGATCAGGTGCCGCACCATCGCATCGGCATCGGGGTTTTCGCGCACATAATGCAGGCAGATCGGGCGCGGCGCGACACCGGTGACCCGGATCAGCAGCCCCTCTTCCGCCAGCGTGGTGTTCAGTGCCGCCAGCGGACGCGGCACCGGGTTCTGGCCTCGAGCCTCCAACGCGCCGAACATGCCTTGCGCCCAATGCAGATCACGTTTCGCGCCATTGGGCAGGGTCTCGATCTCGATCTCTGCCATCGCCAGCGGGTCCGAAGCGGCGAGGTCCAGCTTGCCGTCGACGAAAACCAGTTTCAGGCGGTCCACCTGATCGAACACGGGTTTCTCGTCGGTCGTCAACAGGGGTGCGCGCGCCGGTTCGGGCGCAATCAGGGCGTCAGGCCGGGTGTATTTCCAATACTCGTCGCGCCGCCCCGGCAGGCCCATGGCGACCAGCCGCGCCTTGGCGGCCTTGCGCACGCCGGTGATCCACTTGCCGCCCGCCGGCAGCGTGATCGTCGCCGGATCGGTCGGTTCCATGCGGCTCCGGGCCGCTTGCAGGGCCATCAGGCGACCTCGGCCAACAGGTCGGCATAGCCGTTTTCCTCGACCTCCAGTGCCAGTTCGGGGCCGCCGGATTTGACGATGCGTCCCTCGGCCATGATATGGACGACATCGGGTCGGATATGGTCCAGCAGGCGCTGGTAGTGGGTGATCACCAGGAACGAGCGGTCCGGGGCGCGCAGTGCGTTCACGCCTTCGGCCACCAGTTTCATTGCATCGACATCCAGGCCGCTGTCGGTCTCGTCCAGAATGCACATGCGGGGTTCCAGCATTGCCATCTGCAGGATTTCGTTACGTTTTTTCTCGCCCCCGGAAAAACCGACATTGACCGGGCGTTTCAGCATTTCGGCGTCGATCTTGAGCGATTTGGCTTTCTCGCGGATGATTTTCAGGAATTCGGCGGCGGTAAGTTCGGCCTCGTTGCGCGCCTTGCGTTGGGAATTCACGGCGGTTCTGAGGAACGTCATGTTGCCGACACCGGGAATTTCGACCGGGTATTGGAACGCCAGAAACAGGCCCATCGCCGCGCGTTCCTCGGGGTCCAGTTCCAGAAGGTCGGCATCGTCCAGCGTGGCGCTGCCGCCGGTCACCGCATACCCATCCTTGCCCGAAAGCACATAGGACAGCGTCGATTTTCCAGACCCGTTCGGTCCCATGATGGCGTGGACCTGCCCCGCGCCGATCGTCAGATCGACCCCGTTCAGGATTTGCTTGTCTTCGTCGTTCAGTTTGACGGCGAGGTTCTTGATGTCGAGCATGTCAGTCCCGTTTGCGATTGGTAACGAATTTGAAGGCAAAGCCCGCGAACAGGCCCATGACGATGGAAAATATGGCGTTGGGCCCCAATGATCCGCCAAGGCCGGTGGACCAGCCGACAAA
>Ga0114932_10001685_pt1 | contig 24699 bp, 23 predicted proteins | sample 2SBtaG_2_FD_87286 | JGI IMG/M metagenome (GOLD analysis project Ga0114932, IMG submission 87286) | Deep subsurface microbial communities from Kolumbo volcano to uncover new lineages of life (NeLLi) - 2SBTROV12_ACTIVE470 metaG | ecosystem: Environmental > Aquatic > Marine > Volcanic ...
AAATGTTTCAAATCTTTAGGTTCAATAGAAAATACATGATCTGGGCCGTCAAATTTTTTATCCAGAGTATAGTGTTTTTCGACTATACATGCACCAATTGAAACAGCAGCAAGATCTACTAAAGTAGATTCTCCATTATCAGAATAGCCTACAGGAAAACTAAATTTTTCCATTATAGATTTGATTGCATTTAAGTTGGTTTCTTCTGGTAATGCTGGATAATTTGCCACACAATGTAATAATGCAATTTGATTATTATCTTCTGAAAGACACCAATTAACAGCCTCTTCAATTTCTTTGATTGTTCCAATCCCAGTAGAAATAATCATAGGTTTTTTCATTTTTGCAATATGACGAATTAGTGGCATATTGTTTAGATCAGATGATGCAATTTTAAAACATGGAACATCAATCTGGTTTAAGAAATCAGCACTAGGTATGTCAAATGGTGCTGAAAAGAAAGTAAAATTTTTTTCTTTCGCATAATCGCTTAATTCTTTGAACTCATCAAATGATAATTCCACATTCTTAAAAAAATCAAAATATTCACTAGATTCTGTTAAAAATTCTTCAGATTTGTATGTTTGAAATTTTATTGCATCAGCACCAGATTCAATTGCTTGATCAATCATTTGTTTTGCGATAGATATATCTCCATTATGGTTTAATCCTGCTTCAGCAATAAAGAATGGTTTGTATTTTAAGCCTATTTTTCGATTATTAATAATTATTTCATGACTCATTTTTGTTTTTTCCATACTGCTGTCATCATAGTACCGGGAAATGGTGGTGAAACTTTAATTTTATTATTCTTATTTTGATGAGATAGTATAATTGCTTTTTTCATTTCATTAAAATCATTTTTTGGATTGGCATAAGGAGTTTCTTCATACTGATAATGCTCACTAACAAGTTCAAAATCTAATTTTTTTAATATTTTTGATAATTGTTTAACGGTAAAGAAATGAAGATGTAACGGAGGTACAAATTGGTTCCATTTTTCTCTAAATACATCAAAAGCAAACGAATCACCTACAGGAGTAGCAGTGATATACAAATATCCACCAATTTTAGTTATTTGTGCACATTTTTTAAGAATACTTAATGGATCAGAAAAATGTTCAATAACACCACGCATCATTACTAAATCAAATTTTTGAGAAAAATTCAATTCTGTGAGGTCACCAACTTTGACATCTATTCCTAATTTTCTTGCATGATCGGCAGGACTCTGTTCAATTTCAACACCAAATTTTTTCCAATTTTTTGAATTAAAAGTAGAAAGAAAATGTCCTCCAGAACACCCTACATCTAGAATTTTACCTTTATTCAAAAAATTTAAAATAAAATCTCTATCAATAAGATAAGCTTGTTCTCTTTGTTTCCAAAGTTTTTGTTTGTCTTGCCTTATGATGTAATACCCTTGATAAAATTTTTCTACATCAGCATTTGAAGGACGAGGGTTTATTGAAATCATTCCACAGTTAGTACATTTTCTTGCAACAAAAGAATCTTTTTTAGCCCAAATAGAAAAAATTTTTTTATTACAAATTATACAAGAAGAAAGTTTTTTAGTAATTTTAGAATGATTTTTTAATTTATGCAATGAGTTAAATGAAAAGAAATGTAGTTAATTACTTTTTGTGTGATATATTAATACGTCACCAAGCAGTCCAACCGCCATCAACAATAAGATTTGCTCCAGTCATATATGAAGAAGCATTAGAAGCTAAAAAAAGAATTGAGCCTGAATAATCATCTTTCTTTGCCATTCGTCCCACCATAGTTTTGTAAGAGTAATTTTTCATAAAAGAAGAATCCTGATTATTTTTAACACCACCCAATGAAAGAGTGTTAACTCTAATTCCTTTATTATGCCAATATGATGCAAGATATCTAGTTAAATTTAGTATTCCACTTTTTGTAACAGCATATGCAGGAGAAGAATTTAATTTACTTTTACCGTAAATTCTTTGATCTGCGCCTGTGAGACCATAAATTGAACTAATATTTATGATATTTCCATATTTTTGTTTAACCATAATTTTTCCTACTTCCTGGCAGCTTAAAAAAACACCAGTAAGATTTACAGAAATTACTTTATTCCAAACTGAAAGGGGAAAATTTTCAAATTCCACGGAACGTTCCTTTGGACCTTCAGGAAATATTGCATTATTTATTAGAACATCAATTTTAGAGTAATTTTTAATAATTTTTTTTACCATTTGATTGATTGATTGTTTTTTAGTAATGTCTACTTTAACAGATAAAGGATTTACATCAAATTTTTTTCGTAATGTAGATTCTATTTTTTTGCATTCGTGAAAATTTAAATCAGCAAGAACGACATTTGCATTTGCTTCACTCAATAATTCAGAATATTGCTTTCCCAATAGACCAGATGCACCAATTAAAAGTACAACCTTATCTTTAAGATCAAATAAATTTTTTGATTTCATTGAAAAATATTATTTATAGATGAATATATCTATTCAGTATCAATTTTAGTTAAAGATATTTTATAACGATGTCCTTTGTAATTGAAAAAACAAGGATACCTTTCATTGTCAGCAATTCTTAAGAGATTAAATTGTTCAGAAATTGATTTAGTAACATCAATTTGACTATCTGCAGGAACTCTACGTGGAAAATGAGACTCATCTACTTCTTCTTGAACGATTTTATTAACTGAATTCATATTTTTAATAGCAAAATCCATTAAATTTAGTTTAATTGGGAAAATCTGTTCATTTATTTCATCAGATAATTCATGTCCATCAAGTTTAACAATCTCTTTTTTCCAGATGTCTCCAGAATCAACTTTATCTACAGCATCCAATAATGTAATTACAATTGAATTTAAGCCAGATAGTATTTGCCATTGAATAGGAGACCATCCTTTACCATGGGGTAAATCACTTTCATGAATCACCAAGGTATGTTTGAATCTACTTCTTATGTCAATTTTAATAATTTCCAAACAGGAAATTAAAAATAATAAATCACCAGATTTAACGTCTGAACTATTATTTACAATTGAAATATTATGATCATTTGAATTAGATGATTTCCATTTTTCTAAGTATGGTATAATTTTGTGATTTTTCTCAGTACATAAAATAGTAATATCCATACAAAAATAATACCACTTGAGTATAAATAGTGATTATTTGATAGAGTAAGAAATTTTAGAAAAGGTTGAAATAAAAATAAAATAAGTTTTTGTGTTGAGAATACTTTTTAGGACTTCTGGGGGGTCTGTTCCAAATAAAGAATTAGGTACAGGACACATTTTTAGAACAATTAATCTTTCAAGGCAATTCAAAGGTCAACAAAAATTTTTTCTAGTGGAAGATTATGGAGGAGTAAAAAAGATTCTTAAAGAAAATAAAATATCTAATATTAAATTTCTTAATCCAAATATTTCAGTAAAAGATGATTATGAAACTACAATGAAAATCATCAATGAGAAAAAAATTGATTTGGTAATTGTTGATAAAATTTATACTTCAAAGAACTATTTGCAAAAATTAAAAAATAAAATTTTTACTATTTATGTTGCAGATCAATTTGAATATGAATATCCGGTAAATATGGTAGTAAATGGATTTATTGGTTTAAAGAATAGCATAAAAAAAAATAGATATAATTCTAAATGTTTAATTGGACCATCATTTCAAATTTTATCAAGTAAATATGAAAAAAAAATGAAAAAGAAGAAAAATAATGATCTTTTGGTTACATTTGGAGGTTATGATGCAAAAAATTTACTTGGTAAATTATGTGATGTTTTACCATATTTTTTAGAAGATTTAAAAATCAAGATTATTTTAGGGCCAATAACAAAAAAACCTCAATGTTTAAGTGAAATTGAAAATTTGTATAAAGAAAAATTAAAAATAATTAATTTTTCTAATGATCTAAGAAAAGAAATACTTGAATCAAAAATAGGATTGTGTTCAGGTGGTATTACAACATATGAATTTGCTAGTTCAAAAGTTCCATTTGCAATAATCAGTCAATATAAACATCAAAAAATTACAGCATCAGAATGGAAAAAACATGGTTTCGGAATAGATTTGGGTCAAAATGATAAAGAACTACCAACAAGAATTAAAAAATTTTTAGAAGATATTTTAGATGAAAAAATTAATTTGAAAAGGAATAAAATTTCTATCGATGGTCACGGTGCAAAAAAAGTAAAAAATGAAATTTTAAAAACCTTCAAAGAATACAGTAAAAAAAAAATTGTTAAACTGTAGAAAATTTAGTATTTTTAAAGAAATTTTTCCACCAATTACTATTATTCAAATACCAAGAAATTGTTGAAGTAATCCCTTGATCAAATTTAATTTTTGATTTAAAACCAATATCTTTTTGCAAAAATTTTGATTTTATGGCATATCGTTTATCTTGACCTAATCGATCAGGAACAAATTTAATTAAATCTTCAGACTTATTCATGGATTTTAAGATTTTTTTTACAAGTGATAAGTTGGTGCATTCATAATTTCCCGGGATATTATAGACTAAATGAGAAGTATTTGCTTGAAGGATTTTCATTATAGCTTTACAATGATCTGAGACATGAATCCACTGCCTCACGGCTTTGCCATCACCATGTATGGGAATAGGAATATCATGTAATGTATGTAAGATAACTTTTGGAATTAATTTTTCAGGATATTGATGGGATCCATAATTATTTGCACACCTTGTTATGGTTGCATCTAGATCATATGTTCTAACATATGATTTCACTAGCATTTCTGCAGCAGCTTTAGTAGCGGCATATGGATTAGAAGGGGATAATGGATCGTCTTCAAAAAACGATCCTTTTAGAATATCACCAAAAACTTCATCCGTGGAAATTTGTATTAATTTTACTTGTTTATTTTTTCTAAGTTCTTCTAAAATGGTATGAACGCCTAATACATTTGATTTTAAAAAAGATGTAGAATCATCAATACTTCTATCAACATGAGATTCTGCAGCAAAGTTTACTACACAATCAACTCTATTGATTAGTTTCTTGATTAAAGATTTGTTACAAATGTTACCTTTAACAAATTTGTAGTTATTAGATTGAATATTTTGTAAATTTTTTGGATTTGATCCAATCAACATAGCATCCAAGTTAATTATATTAATTTTTTTTGTAGAATTTAAACACATGTGAATAAAATTACTTCCAATAAATCCAGATCCTCCAGTAACTAAAAGTTTCATTTCTGTAATTTGAGAAGATTATCTATTACATAATCTTGTTGACTATGAGTAATTTTTGGATATAATGGTAAAGAAAGACATTCATTAAATGCATTTAAAGAATTTGGGAATTGATTATTTTTTTGTGTAGAATTTTTAAAAAATGAAAACATATGGAGAGGTTTGTAATGTACAGTCGTATGTATACCCTTTTTGAATAATTTTTTATGAATTAGATTTCGTGAAATACCAAATTCAGGTTTAATTCTTATTACATAGAGATGATAAACATGATTTTTTACATTAAATATATTAGGAATTTCAATACCACGTGTATTTTTTAATTTTTGTGAATAATATTTGGCAGCATTTTTTCTCATTGAATTCATTGTTTTTAATCGTTTTAATTGAGATATTCCTAATGTTGCTCTAATTTCATCCAATCTAAAATTAAAACCAGGAATTTCAACATCATATTCCCAAGGTACATCTGTTTTGTTTCTTTGAAGTAATGTTCTAGATAAACCATGATTTCTTAAACTTTGTAATTTTTTTGCGGTTACTTTGGAATTAGTAATAATCATTCCACCTTCAATTGTAGTAATATTTTTTGTAGGATAAAAGCTAAAACAACCAGTATTACCAAAAGTCCCAACATGTTTCTTGTCAAAATAAGTTCCTATAGAATGTGCACAATCTTCAATAACTTTTAGATTATGTTTTTTTGCAATTTGTGTTATTTTTTTCATATTACATGAAAGACCAGCAAAATGTACTGGAATTATTGCCTTTGTTTTTTTTGTAATATTTTTTTGAATTAAATCAGGTGATATATTTAGAGAGGAATCTATATCTACCAAAATAGGTTTTGCTCCACTTAGAACGACAGCATTTGATGTAGCTATAAATGTCATATCAGGAATAATTACTTCATCACCTTTTCCTATCCCCAATGCAACTAATGATAGATGTAGTGCTTCAGTACCATTTGAAACACCAATTGCAAATTTGCTTTTTGTGAGTTTTGAAAATTGTGATTCAAATTTACGCAGTATTGGACCGTCAGTAAGTTGGGGTGATTTTAGCGCTGAAGAAATCGAATTTAGATCATCATTAGAAATCCATGGAATGAAAAGAGGAATCTTCATTATTACTCAAATAATGAATGATGTATCATGATAAAAATGATACAATTTTTAACTACTCAAAATTTTTGATTTTTATGAATACTGCAGTAATTACAACTGGAGGTTTAGGCACAAGAATGCTGACTTTTACTAAAAGTAATCCAAAAACAATGTTACCAGTATATACAAAATCAAAGGATGCCTCATTAACACCTATGTTCAAACCTTTGATAGAGTATATTTTTGAAAATTTGTATGATTGTGGATTTAGGAGATTTTGTTTTATTGTTGGTGCTAAAACAAAATCATCAATAATTAATCATATGGAACCTGATGCAAAATTTATCAAATTATTACAAAGTAGAAATCTGCCAGAAGATAAACGCTTCATTAATTCGCTTTTAAAATTATATACTAAAATAAAGAGTTGTGATATCAAATGGATTACACAAGATACGCCTAGTGGATTTGGAGATGCATTACTTGGCGCAAAAAATTTTGTTAAAAATGAAACTTTTTTGTTACATGCAGGTGATACATATTTTCCAAACTATCAATTCTTAAAAAAATTTATTTCAATGCATGAAAATTCTGAAAATGTTTCTGGAAGCATATTAGTAAAAAAAATGAATAAATTAAAGGGATATGGTATTGCTCAAACAAAAAAACAAAAAAGTGAAAATATTGTAATTAATTTAGAAGAAAAACCTAAAAAACCAAAAAGCAATCAGGCAATGCTTCCACTATATGTCTTTAAATCAGAAATTTTTACTGCATTAAAAAACACCGATATAGGATACAATAAAGAACTTCAAGTAACTGATGCAATTATGACCTTGGTAAATAACCAAAAGAAAATTTTAAGTTATAATTATGGAGCTAGTAAATGGTTTGATATTGGACGTCCAAGTCATTACTTTAATGCTTTAACATATTCCTATAAACAGAGTTTAATTAAGAAAAGATAGGCCTAAATAATTAATATTTAATTTATAATTTATGTCTCCAAAAATTTCTATTTCTAATGATTTTAAACAGCGAGCAAAAAAGGTAATCCCACACCAAACTGGGACATTTAGTAGATCAGCCTCGCATTTTGTAGAAGGGGTATATCCATCATATATTGAATCTGCAAATGGTTCACATTTTACAGATGTTGACGGGAATGAATTTATTGATTATTTGTGTGGCTTAGGACCAATAACATTAGGATATAATTACAAGCCAGTAAATGATGCAATTTCTGAACAATTAAACAAAGGAATTCTATTTTCACTACCTCATAGAATTGAAGTAGAAGCATCTGAATTATTTTGTCAAACCATTCCTAATGCTGATAAAGTAAAATTTGAAAAAACAGGATCTAACGCTGTAACAGGTGCTGTTAGAGCTGCTAGAGCAATAACAAAACGAGATATTATAGTATATTGTGGAGGTGGAGGGGTTTGGCATGATTGGCAAGCTGCAATGGTAAGTAGAGATGGAGGAGTTCCAAAATTCAATGCAGAACTAATAAAAATTTTTGAGTATAATGATATTGAAGGGCTTGAACAAATTTTTGAAGATTATCCAAATCAAATTGCTGCAATTGTAATGGAACCAACTTCATTTGAAAAACCAGAAAATGGGTTTTTACAAAAAGTTAGGAAAATATCTAATACAAATGGAGCATTATTAATTTTAGATGAAGTAATTACAGGATTTAGATTCGATCTTAAAGGAGGTCAAAAATATTTTGATGTGAAGGGGGATTTAGTATGTTTTGGAAAAGGAATGGGGAATGGACTACCTATTTCAGCAATATCGGGTCCTGATGAATTTATGAAAATATTTGACGAATTATGGGTATCTTCAACCAACAATAGTGAAGCATTATCATTGGCAGGAACAGTTGCTGTAATCAATGAAATGAAAGAGAACGATACAATTTCACAATGTTGGAAGATAGGTAAAAAAATGTTTGAGGGGTGGAATAAAATTACAGAAGAAAATCATTTGAATTCAAAAATTTCAGGCTATTCAGTAAGAATGAACATGCAATGTTTTGATTCAAAAAATAACCCATCTCCAGAATTAAAGGCACTTATTTTACAAGAAATGATAAAAAATGGAATTTTTATGTCTCCTAGTTGGGTTGCGATATCATATTCACATACAAAAGAAGATATTGTAAAATCACTAGAAACATTAGATATCATATGTAAAAAAATTCAAAATCAGGTTAAAAATGAAAATTATGGTAAATCAATAGAAGGAAAAATGCCAACTACTGTTTGGACCATGAAAATTCCACCAACAAAAAAAATAAAAAAATAACCAAATTTTATAAATCGATCTGTATTATTTTCCAAAGCATTAAGATTGGACCACTTGCTTGAATTCGTTTTCCAGTATCTAATGTCATAGTATAAGTTCCCATATGATCAATTGTAGATTTAGGGATATCTATGTCAATTTCAAAATTATATGATTTGACAGATTTTGCACCCAATTCATAAAGGAATTTCTTAAATTTAGGATAGCTGTAAATATTATAAAATTGATTAAAACCATTTTTAGCTTTTTCTTTTTTAAATTCTCTAACCTTAATTTCAAAATCAATGTCACCATCATAAAATAAAGAGCTGAGGAAAATGTGTTTTTTTGTTACAGCAAAAAGAGATTTCATACATTCATCATAATATGGAAGCCAGGAAATAGTTTTCCAGTTAATGGTAACATCAAATTCTTTAGGATATTTCTTAGGGATATTATAAAGATCATCAACTTCAAATGAAACATTTTTTTTATCTGAACATAATTTTTTTGCTTCATCAATTAAAAAAGAAGTTTGATCAATTCCAAAAAATTGAGAATTAGGACTTAATGAACTAAAAAAATAATCAAGATGTCCTATTCCACAACATGCATCTAAAATTTTATAATTATTATTTTGAATGATAGGAGAAATTAAATCTTCAAGTTTTTGATCTAATTCTTGTTTTGTATCAACATATTTTTTCATAGAATTGATGAAAAAATCTTTATCATGTTCATCTGGAAAATATTCATAATTTCTACTCACGACTAAAAATCATTAATGAATATTAATAAAGGTTAGAAATTTTTTGAGACATATTGATGTCTCTTAATAATTATACATTATAGGTAGGGATAAAACCATACAACAAATTTATCATTATAGATATGAGAATTATTAAAAAATCATCTGGTAAAAATATCAACTCTCATCAAGTATTTTTAAAGATGATTAGAGGGAACTAGATATGAATGAAAACCAATCTTCAGGGACTAAAGGAATTTCTACAATAATCACGAAATATTCAATATTTTTAATGTTAATCATTAGTGTTGGTTTTGGAATTAGACTTTATTTTTTTCCATATGATGTGCCACTTACAGCAGACGCATTATACTATTTTTGGTATAGTTCTGATATATACCAAATTGGAGGACTACCTGGGGATTGGAGTCCAGGAAACAATGGTTGGCCAATTTTAGTAGGTGTATTTTTTTCGATAATCAATACTGAAGATATTTTTGCGTTGATGCAAGCTCAAAGATTACTATCATTAGTAATATCTATGGCAATAACAATTCCAGTATATTTTTTATGCAAAAGATTTGTATCAAAAAAATTTGCATTGGTTGGAGTAGCTCTAATTGTATTTGACCCAAGATTAATGATTAATTCATTTCTAGGAATAACTGATCCATTATTTTTGTTATTAATTACATCTAGTCTTACAGTATTTCTTTATTCAGATAAAAAAACGGTATACATAGCATTTGTATTAACAGCTTTGGCTACTCTTGTCAGATCAGAAGGGTTAGCAATATTTTTAGTCTTATCAATATTATTTTTCATTAAATTTAGAAATGAAAATTATAAAGTTATATTCAAATATTTATTAATTTTATTGATATTTGGATTAGTTCTGTTACCTGCAAGCATATACAGAATCGAAGTAACTGGAAATGATTATCTTTTCCAAAGAGGATTAACTCATGTAGATAGAATTACATCAAACATTTCTTCAGATAATAATTATGGCAACAATATTGGTGCAGGACTTGAATTATTTGGAAAATATTTGATATGGGTTCTTTTTCCAAGTTTCATAATTTTCATACCATTTGGAATTTATCTGATTTTTAGAAAAATTACTTTTGATAAATTAGCCATAATTCTTTCCTTAGGACTTTTAGCTCTTCCTGCATTGTATGGATATACACTTTCTGCACTAGATACAAGATATCTCTATGTGTTATTTCCCATGTTTTCAGTTTTAGCAGTTTTACCAATAGAAAAATATGGGTCAAAATTTTCAAAACCAAATCTACTAGTGATTATAATTATTTCATTATTAGTTATTTCATCATTAGTAGTTTATGATTATTTAAAAATAGATTATGAACATGAAAAGGAATCATTTGGAATTATGAAAGATATTTCAAATTTTGCATCTGGGATAAACGAATTTTTTATTGAATCTAGATATGTCCCAACAATTTATACAATTCATCAATGGCCAACTACTTACAAAAACATAGATTTTAAAACGTCTGTAATCAAATATGAAGAAAATAATTCTTTATTAAAATTCATTCAAAATTCAAAAGAGAAAGGTCTATCACACATAGTTGTAGATAATAAAGAGAAACGTCCAAAATTTATACAGGAGATTTTTGTGGAAGAGAAAAAATTCAATTTTCTAGAAAAAGTGTATGATTCAAAAGATGAAGGTTATAGTTATCATGTTAAAGTTTTCAAAATAGATTTTGATTTATTTAGTTATAAACATGATAAATAAAAAATATTTTTATAAAATCTATTCCCAATTGAATTCCATATTCAATAAAGTGGATAATTTTGAATTATGAGGGGCAAATAATTTGTTTAGTTGTTCTCTAGTTGATTTTTTCATCACATTATATTTTCCAGAATTAAGTGAATCTATTTTTCCAGGATCAAAAGAAGGCAAACCAAGGAATTCATATGCGTTAATTAATGTATTTGATGAAAGATCTTCTGTTTTGCAAACAAAGAATTGTTCTTTAGGAAAAAACTTAAACCATTCAGAAAGTTGTTCAGCATATTTTCCCAAATTTAGATAATTATATCTCTCAAAAAAAACAACATCATAATCATTATTGGATAATAAATTTTTATTCTCTTGATTTAATTTTTTTTCTCTATGAAAAATTGCATCTTCAAAGGATAAAGATTCAGTTCCATTCCTTACATTAAGATTATAATGAGAAAATGCTCTATCAATGGGATTTCTTAAAACTGCAATGAGTTTAACTTTTGGAATTAATTCAAAGACACGTTTGGGAGCTAAAGGATGAAAGAGGTATTGAGGGGTAGCCTCACCAGTTAAATAAGAAATTCCATTTTTTTTCATTTCATCTTTTTTTGGAAAATTTGATCTGTACCAAGCGTTTGAGCCATAGTAATAATCAAAATAATGAACCTCTTTAATTGATGCAGGAATCACATTTGGGTGATTGATAATATATTGATGGAAAGTAGTAGATCCTGCTTTCATAGCACCAAGTACTAAGAAATCAGGTAATACTCTAGAATTTGAAGTGAATAATCTTGAAAATCCAACATTTGAAATTGAATAAGGGTTGATTTGAGGGTGTCTTAGTAACCAATTTCTAAGTTTTTTTCGTATCGCCACAAGTAAAATTAAAAATTTCTTCTAATGAAGTTTTCTAAAAATACTTGGAATATGATACCAAATAAAAAATGAATATTGTGTCACAGTAAAATTTAGCTAAAATTAAGTTCTTTTTATCAATTAGTTTTAATGAATATAGATTGAGAAGATAAAGAAGTGAAATGGGCAATATAAAAAACAAAATTTTGGACATATCTTCAGTTGGACTTACCGATATGGTTGGAACTGCAACTGTAGCAATTTTTTGGTTTTATATGGCATCAGAACTTGGACCAGAAAATTATGGGGAAATAACATATCTTATTTCAATAGCTTCATTGGTTTCCGGATTAGCACTTTTTGGATCAAATCATACAATTTGGATAATGACCGCTAAAAAAGTAGATATCGAAGCTACAGTTTTTCTTATTACAACAATCACTACTTTAATTGGAGCATTAGTGATTTTCATTTTATTTTTGAATATAGGAGTAAGTTTAGTGATTTTAGCATATGCTTTACTGTCATTAGCAATTCCAGGTTTTTTAGGACGTAAACTTTACAAAACTTATTCAAAATATATTTTAACTCAAAAAATTCTCATGGTAATTTTTGGCATTGGAATGTATTATGTTATTGGTGAATTTGGAATTTTAATTGGAATAGCAGCATCCTATACTCACATGATTTATCCACTAATAAAAAATGCAAGAAAATCTCAAATAAATTTCAAATTATTAAAAGAGAGAAAAGAATTCATTTTAAATAATTTATCACTAAGTATAAGCAGAACAGTCTATGGATCTTTGGATAAATTAATTATTGCACCTTTATTAGGTTATACGATTCTTGGGAATTATTCTTTAGGATTACAATTTTTTTCCATTATTAGTTTACTGCCTGGTACTGCAGTAAAATATTTGATAGCACAGGATGCATCTGGCATTGCAAATAAAAAATTAAAAAAAATTATGGTTATTGCTTCAGTAATTATGGCAATTTTGGGCATCACAGTTGCACCAACTGTATTGTCATACATATTTCCAAAATTTTCAGAGGCTGAGGAGATAATAATGATTATTAGTTTGGCAGTAATCCCAATGACAATTCAATCAACCCATTTCATGCCAAAATTATGGGCACAAGAAAGAAATCGTTTAATATTTTATCATGCAATAGTAATCGTTATTGTTCAAGTAGTTGCAATTTTGTATTTAGGTTCATTATATGGTGCTACAGGGGTGGCAATTGCTTTTGTAATAAGCAGCACTGCTGGCTGTGTATTCATTGCTATTCTTGACAAAATTACAGAAGAAAACACAAATGATAAAGAGAAAAATCAATAGAAATTCTATGCAGGATTAATTCCCAATGCATCATATTCAACACCAGATATTTCTTTTAACTTATCATTGATAATACGTCTAGTATCAATGATTAATTTACGTTTCATAAATTGAATTTCTTTTTTTGAGATTTTTTTGAAATGATGATCAGAATTCATAACAATAGCACAATCAGAATTCTTTAAACAATCAGAGATTGAATTACAATAAATGATATCGTCACCAAATAATTTTTGAGTGTTATTTATTGCTAATACATCAAACACTTTGATCGTGGCATTTTTTTTCAAAAGATCTTGAATTAATTTAATAGAACGTGATTCACGAATATCATCAGAATTTTCTTTAAATGATAATCCAAGAATTGAAATAGTTTTTCCAGAGAATTTTTTAAGCCTATTTTTTAATGTGCAAATAATTTGATCTAGTTGATGTTCATTAACATTTTTTACGCTACTAAGAAGAGTAGAGGATACCTCAAAGGATTTGTATACATTGATGAAAGATGTCAAATCTTTTGGTAGACAAGAACCACCAAATCCAGGACCAGCTTTTAAGAAATATGGTCCAATTCGAGGATCTAATCCAATAGCTTTTGCAATATCATCAACATTAGCACCTGGAATTTTTTCACATAGATTTGAAATTGAATTAATGAAGCTAATTTTGGTTGCCAAAAATGCATTGTTACTATATTTTATTAATTCTGCTGTTGAAAAATTTGTAAAAATCCTTGGAATTTTTTTAGAGTAAAGTTGTGAATAAAAATTCTTAATTTTATTTTTTGATATAGATTCTTTAGTTCCCATTACTAAAATGTGAGGATCAAATTGATCATCAATTGCAGAACCTTCACGTAAAAATTCTGGATTTACAACAAAATAGTAGTCAGTTCCTAACAACTTTTTATTATTTTTTGATAAAATGTCAACCAGTTGCTGAGATGTGTTTGGCGAAATAGTACTTTTGATAATTATTAATGGTTTTTTGGAAGTATGTTTCAAAAGTTTTCCAATTTGAGAAATTACATTTTTGACATATGTTAAATTAATTGTAGATTTTTTATTTGGAGTTGGAACACAAATGTAAATTACATCTAATTTGTTAAATATTAAATCTAATGAATCAATAAATTGTAGATTTTTTGTCTGTAGACATTTTTGTAAATAATTATTTAATTTTGGTTCAAAAAATGTAGATTTACCACTCTGAAGAATAGAAAGTTTTTCCTTATTATTTTCTACACCAAAAACATGAATTTTTTTAGAAGCTAAAAAAACAGATAAACTCAATCCTACAAAACCTTGACCAATAACAGCTACATTCATACTGTTTTTAGAAGATCAAGGGAATTTAAAAGATGAGTTTTTTCTTCAACAGTATTTTCTAAGGAATGAAGAAATTTATGGTTGATTTTCAATTATTTTTTCAATTTGAATAGATGCATCAACACAATTACCTATTTTTCCAGAAAAAATGGATATAACATTATCTGAAATTTTTCGAACAAGGGTAGGCCTAGCATCAGTATCTTCAATTTTAGGTAAAACAGTTCTAACAGTAAACATTGAACCTATGTGAGATGCTTTTTCAAACAGTGGGAAAAAATTTGAGCCAGTTTCTTGAAATTTCTTAAAATTTGTAATTGCAGGATTTTTAACTATTCCCTTATCTAAAATAGATTCAAAATCTGCAGGAATTTCCGGGAATTTTCCAACATTCGTATGATGTATAGCATGAACAACATTTCCCAATACAAATTGATTGGAATAACCAAAGGGATCTACACACATGAATGGTCCATCCATGATAACTATACTTTTTTTATTCATTGTAGAAGGAAGTGTAACAATAGGTTTTTCACAAATTTCAAATTGAAAATCTTGAATGAAATCTGGGAAATTTTTCAATAGAAAATTTGTATTAGCATATGTTGAAACAATCACCATATCATACGAGTCAAGAATTTCTTCAGTCACAAATTTATTCAAAAAAACATTCACTTTTTTAGATTTTAGTTTTTGCCAACATATTTTTTTCAAAATATTTGGATCAAACAGACATTCTTTAGCTTTAATTGTCAATGAAACATTTGAATTATTTATCACATTAAGATTAATTTCTTCAAAATCTAAATTTATTTCTCTACAAAAAGTCAAATATTCTTCTCTAGAAGTTAAGCTGTCATTTTTTGATATACAGTAATAATGTTCAAATTGATCAATTATGGCTTCAGCATATTCATTTTTGAATAATATTTCAGATTGTAATGATGAAAGAGCTGTTTCCTTACTTCTAGGATAGTGGTATCCACGATGTAATCTATACTGATTTATTCCAGATGCACTTTGTAAAATATCAGAATTTTTTTCGTATAAATCAACATTGTGATTATTTGAAAGTCTAATAGCAGTAGTTACACCAAAAATTCCCCCACCAATAACTGCAATTTTCATCTCTTAACCCGTTAAGAAACCATACATAAAGTTTTTAAAACTTCTAAGGAGGTTTTTGCATTAGTTAATTTTTTTGGATTAATCATTGATGCTTGGATAAACTCTTTTGATTCATTTTCAAGTGCAGTTTGTTTTGATTCAAATATTAGTTTAAATTGATTATTTCGTTTTGAAAATTTGTATAATAATTCATCTTGCCAAAGATAACAATTTTTGTTAGTGATTATTGTAAGTGATTTTTGTTTAGTATTAGAAATTCTATTAATATGAAAATGACATTTAATTTTTTTAGAAAAAATAACATTAACATCAATTATATCAGATTTTGAAATAAATTTTTGAGAATTCTCAATAATAATTTTTTTAGGGATTCCAACTAATTCATTAATTATACAAATTTCGTGATAAAGTAAATTCAAAATAATTTCCTCATTAAAAGTACCTGTTTTTAACCAAATTCCAGATACTGATTGAATTTTTTCATTGATTAACAGCCTTTTTAATTTAAAAAATATGGGGTGATACAAAAATACATTTCCAACAAACAAGCATAGATTATTCTTTTTGGCAATTTCAACGAGTGTTTTTGATTCAGCTAGATTTTTGGATAAAGGTTTTTCTACAAACACATGTTTGTGATTTATGAGAGATTTTTTAACAATTTCCTTGTGAGTCTTGATAGGAGTTGCAATTATTATTGCATCAATATTTTCATCGGTTAATATCTGATTGATATGATTTGCAATTTTTATTTTTGGGAAATTTTTCTTTAACCATTGAAGATTTTGTGCATTTCCAAGAGTATAGCAATATTTTATTTTATTTTTTTTATTAAATGTAATTAATAATTTCTTACCCCAAATTCCTAAACCAATAATAGCTAAATTCAACTTAACTTTTGATAATTTACTAATACTTATAGATGGTGCTAAAAAAATATTCCAATTTTAAACATGAAATAATTGCATAATGATGAGAAACTAAGAAATATTCAATACATAAAATTAATTTATGAAAGTTGCACTAATTTCAGCTTTTTTAGATGATGGATATGAACATGATTTAGATGATGATTTTATGGAAAAAGTTGTATGTCAAGAAGATCATTTTTACCACAGGATCGCACATGCTCTGAAAATGAAAAACCATGAGCCAACAGTGTTTTATATTTCAGTTGAAAAAGAAATGAAAAAATTTAAGCATAAATATGGTCATCAGATCATTCGAATTCCAGCAAAGAAAATCCCATTTATTCATGAACCGTTGGTTTACTCTCCTGAATTAATAAAAAAAATAGAAAATAATTTTGACATATGTCATTTAGTTTCAGGATATTATGTAATGTACAAAGTTCCGGACATGTTTGATTATATTGTAAATAAATTACATGGAAAAATGCCCATTATTGCACGATGGGCAGGTGGAAACCATAAATGGTTATTCCCCCTAAGAAAAATAATTAAAAAAAGATCTCTAAAAAAATGTGATAGAATAATCTGTGCTGGGAAAGATGAAATTTCTGTTTTAAAAAATGTATTCAAAATTCATGAATCAAAAATTGAATATATGGTAAATCCTCATGATTTGAATTTGTTTAAAAAAAGAAGCAAGATTGATGCCTGCAACATGCTTAACATAGATCAAAATACAGATTATTTTCTATATGTAGGAAGATTAACAATTAATAAAGGACTGGAGAATTTACTTGAAATTTTTAATGAATTGCAAGTTATCTATCCAAAAATAAAATTAGTGTTAATTGGTGATGGTCCATTTAAAGAAAAAATTGAAAAATTTAAAATGGAAAATAAATTACAAGAAAAAATTATTTTAAAAGGTAGACTTTCACATAATGAAATTGCCAATTATTATAATGCAGGTTCAATTTTATTTCATATAGGAATTTCAGGCGGTCTACCGAATGTAATTGTTGAAGGTGTGTCTTCAGGTATTCCTATAATTGCAAGTCATAACAATGCAAATATTGATTTTGTAAACGAAAAATTGGGTACAGGATTAATCATTGAACCTGGTGATACTGATCAATTAAAAAAATCAATCATAAAAATAATGAATAATACAAATAATCATACGAATGAAATTCCAGAAATGATTAAAGAATTTTCATATGAACGATTTGGAGAAAAAATAGAGGATTTATTTAAAAAATGCTTGAACGATTAAATACATTCTATATCAGTAAATGTAGGAAATGAAACAAAAAACTGCTTTAATTACAGGTATTACAGGGCAAGATGGAGCATATTTAGCCAAATTTCTACTAGAAAAAAAGTATAAAGTTTTTGGAACATATAGAAGACTATCAACTCCAAACTTTTGGAGATTAAAATATCTAAATATTGAAAATGATATTTCATATTTATCAGCAGATTTATTCGATCTTTCATCAATGCTTGAGGCAATCAAAACTTCGCAGCCTGATGAAATTTACCATTTAGCAGCACAAAGTTATGTTGGCGCATCATTTGAGCAACCAATTACGAGTGGAGAATATACAGGAATAGCAGTAACAAAAATGCTTGAAGCAATTCGAATTATCGATCCAAAAATAAAATTTTATCAAGCATCATCCAGTGAAATGTTTGGAAATATTGGTATGGAGCAAAATCTGAAAACTCCATTTCAACCTGAGAGTCCATATGCAGCAGCAAAATTGTATGGTTATTGGATGACAAAAATCTACAAGAATGCCTATGGAATGTTTGCTACAAATGGTATTCTGTTTAACCATGAATCTCCATTACGAGGATTAGAATTTGTAACAAGAAAAATTACCAATGGTGTTGCTAGAATTAAAATTGGTTTAGACAAGAAACTTGTATTAGGGAATTTAGAAAGTAAGAGAGACTGGGGCTATGCCCCAGATTATGTAGAAGGGATGTGGAAAATTCTTCAACAAAAAGAGCCTGAGGATTTTATTTTGGCAACAGATGAAACACATACAGTAAAAGAATTTGCAAGAATAGCTTTCGAAATGGTTGATTTGGATTGGAAAAAATTTGTAAAAACAGATAAAAAATTATATCGACTTGTCGATGTTAATACATTAAAAGGGGATTATTCAAAAGCATATAAAAAAATGCGATGGAAGCCAAAAACAAAATTTAAAGAATTAGTAAGAATAATGGTAATGGAAGATTTAGATCGTTGGCAAAAATGGAAATCAGGTGAAAGTTTTCCATGGGATGCAAGTAATTATACAAATGAAAATAAAATGTTATTTAGAAGATATAATAAAATTTAAAATTAATTTTCAGAGGACTCATACCATTGAATAGTTTTTTCTAATCCTTCCTTTAAACAAGTTGTAGGTTTAAAACCAATTTCATCATTAGCCTTATCATAACTTACACATCTTCTTGGTTGTCCATTTGGCATAGTGGTATTCCATTTAATTTCTAGATCTGTATTCATCAATTTCATAACAAGCCTTGCCAAAGTTTCAATACTAGTTTCTTCTCCTGAACCCAAATTAAGCGGTTCAGTTTTGCTATATTTTTCTGCAGACAAAATTAATCCTTTTGCAGCATCATCACAATACAAAAAATCTCTAGTTGGAGTTCCATCTCCCCATAATTCCACAAAATTTTGTTTTAATTTTTTAGCCTGGGATATTTTTGATATAATTGATGGGATTACATGTCCAGAATTTGAATTAAAATTATCATGTGGACCATATAGATTTGTTACAAAAATAGTAATTGAATTAAAATCATATTGTTGTTTATATGCCAATGATTGAACAATTTGCATTTTTTTTGCTAAACCATATGAAGCTGTTACATCTTCAGGAAATCCGTCCCAAAGATATTCTTCCTTAATTGGTTGAGATGTAATTTTAGGATAGCTGCATATAGTACCTAGAGTTACAAATTTTTCAACATTATTCTTTCTAGCTTCATCTAACAGATATGTACCCATCAAAATATTGTCATAAAAAAGTTCACCTGGTTTTTCTTTGTTTAAACCAATACCGCCAACATGTGCAGCTAAATGAAAAACAATGTCTATATTATTAGTAACACTAGAACAGTTTTCTTTTGAGCGAAGATCAAATTCTTGGGAAGAAGGAGAAAAAATATTTTTTGGTTTATATGATTTTAAAACTTCAATAAGACGAGAACCTAGAAATCCATTTCCTCCAGTTACTAAAACACTTTTTTCTTCCCAATTCATATTTTATTTTTAAATATATCTAAATTAAGTCTTAAGGCATTTTTTGTAGAATTTCATCGTATAATTTAATTAATTTTAGAGTTTCAGTCTCAGAATTATAATTTTTGAGAATTTCTTTTCTTAAATTTTTACCAAAAGAATTTCTTGCAGTATCGTTTTGTAAATATTCCAATTTTTCAATGAAATCTTTTTTAGATTTTGCAATTAATAAGAAATCATCTGGAAATCCAAGACCTCCAGATTGACTAGTTAATACCGCCATTTCACATGCACCTGCTTCTAGCATTTTTGTTTTTGAGGCTACAATGTGGGAATGATCAGGGTAAGGGGATAATAAAACACTGCAAGTGGATAGTGTTTCAATATAATTTTTAACTCTACCCAAAAATCTTACATTTGGAAATGTTAATGAATTTTTAAAATCATCAGAAACATCACCGATAAAATCAAAAGAAATGTTTGGTAAGTTTTTTACACAGTAGTATAGTAAATCTAAGGCATCATAATTTTGTGTACCAGGTAAAAAAGGACCTACTACTGCAACACGTAAATCAACACATTTAGAAATTGGGTATTGATTGGCATTAACTGCATTTCTAATTATAGTTGCATTTTGAATATGTTTAACTTTATCATATATCATTTCACTTGCACAGATTAAATGTAAAGAATTAGTCCAAAGTTTTTTTTCCATTTTTTTTATCAAATGAGATTTTGTACGAAAGCCAATTTTTTTCCAGAAAGGTAATTTTGATGAAAAAGATTTATGCCACATTTCTTCATAGCCTATTCCATGTAAATCAGAAATATACGATTTTTTTTCTAAAAATCTACCAGAATGTTGTTGAGCATGAAATAAACAATTATCAGGTATCTTTGTAGATTTTGAAAAATTATCAATTGTAGAAATATTTTTGAAATTATGATATTTGAGAGTGTCATATTGCCACTTTGCTCGCATAATAGATCCATTTGGTTGGTTATACGAATATTCAGTTACGATACAAACGTTATCCAATTCTTAATTCTCCTTGAATGATGTACTTATCAAACTTTCTTAAAATACATATTCGAAATCAATAAACATCTAGCAGCATTTTTTTAATATCTGATTTAGTAATGGGTTTTAAACTTTTAAAATAATTTTTAACATTTTTTGGTTTTTTTGCATCTCTATATTTTTTCTGAATAGACGAATCAAACATGGAAGGGATTATGAAGAAATCTTTAGTTTCCAACACATGTTCTAGCTCAAAATCAGTTAAAAGATACTCAGTTATTTTTTCACCAGGACGAATTCCAATAATTTTTGTTTTAATATTTGAGGGTTTGAGATTATAATTTGGAGCTATTTTTTCCTTCATTACATCAAAAAGATCATTCAATAAAATTAAAGGCATTTTTAAAACAAATGTTTCACCACCTTTAGCATATTCTGCTGCTTTTAATATCAAATCTACAGATTGATTTTTTGTCATGAAAAATCTTTTCATATTTTTATCAGTTAATGTTATAGGTCCACCTTGTTTGATTTGATTTTCAATTCTAGGAATTATAGAACCTCGTGTTTGTAATACATTTCCAAATCGTACAGACGCAAAGATTGTTTTTGATTTATTATGAAATGATTCAGCTGAGATTAATTTTTCAGAAAGTAATTTTGTTGCACCTAAAACACCAATTGGATTTACAGCTTTATCAGTACTAATATTGATGACTTTTGAAACAGATGAAAGTAAAGATGCTTTACAAATATTATGAGCTCCTATTGTGTTTACCGTCACTGCTTCAAATGGGTTCAACTCACATCTATCTACATGTTTAAGTGCAGAGGTATGGAAAACAATGTCAATATCTTTTACTATAGAATTTACAGTTTCAGAATTACGTATGTCACCAATAATATATTCAATATTTTTTCCTGAAAATTCTAATTCTGTTTCATATAATCCATTTTCATCATTGCTAAAAACTCTAACCAATGATGCACCATCAGAAATGCATCTTTTGACTATCTCCTTTCCAATTGAACCAGAACCACCAGTTACAAGAATTTTTTTTCCTTTGAGTAAAGATGACATATTTTAAAGAAATAACAGTTCCAATAAATCATTTCCTATATAATTAGATGAATTTTTGAGCCCGATAAACTTTAGAATAAATTCAAGGTAAATGGATATAACATATGCAAAAAGAAATTTTGATTACAGGATCATCAGGTTTTATAGGTAAAAATTTAGTAAAAAAAATTCCTAATCATATTTTACCTTTAGATAAAGATGGAAAAAGAGTTGATTTACGTAAAAGAAATGAAGTTTTGAAACTAAAAAAAGCTAAAATTGTAATTCATTTAGCAGGTAAAATTCCATCTGAAAATAATATTTCTAAAAATACATTTTTAGAAAACAATGTTCTAGCAACATTGAATATTTTAGAATATTGTGTAAAGAAAAAAATTGAGAAATTGATTTTTGTAAGTAGTTATGTTTATGGTAATCCAGAAAAAAATCCAATTAATGAAAAACAAAAAGTTTTTCCACATAATACATATACAAAAAGTAAATCATTATCTGAAGAATTATGTAAAATATATGCTAAAAAACATGGAATAAGTTTAATCATATTAAGAACATTCAACATATTTGGAAATTTACAAAAAAATGGTTTTCTTATTTCTAATCTGATAAGATCAATAAAAAATAATCAACATTTTACAATTGTAAATAAAAAAAATAAAAGAGATTTTTTATTTATTGATGATTTTATTGATGCAATTTTAAAAATGGTAGATTATGAATGTGAATTTGAAATTTTTAATGTTGGTTCCGGGAAATGTTTTACATTGGAGAAATTTGTAAATATATTTGAAGAAAAAAGTGGTAAAAAAATAAAAAAGAAAATGCAAAAATCAAAGCAAAACAATATTGTAAAAATTCAAGCAGATATAACAAAAATAAAAAAGAAAACAGGTTGGTACCCAAAATATACTTTAGAAGAAGGAATCGAAAAGGTTTTGTTACAAAATGGATTAATTCGTAAGAAGTGATTCATATAATTGCAAATATTTTTTCCCGATATTTGACCATTGGAAATTTTTAATCAATTCAGACGATTTTTGACCAAATTTATTTACTAAATTTTTGTCTTCAGATAGTTGAATGATTTTATTTTTTAATTCATTTACAGATCCTGAATTAATTAAAAAACCGTTTTGATTATTCATAATTAGTTCTTTATTTCCACCTACATCATATGCAATAACAGGAATTTTGCATGCCATAGCTTCTAGAACTGTGGTGCTAATACCTTCAGCAAGTGAAGGTTGAATTAATGCAAAAGATCCACGAATTAAGGGAATTACTTTTTCTTTTGGAAGATATCCTAAATATTCAATATTAGAATATAATTTTGCAATATTTTTTATTTCGTTTTCTAACGGACCAACTCCAACAAATAAAAGATGAATATCATGTGGTAAAATTTTGGATAGTTGTAATAATGAATTAATTCCTTTTTCTTTAGACAATCTTCCAACAAATATTATTTGTTTTTCATATTTTTTATTTATTTTTGAAGATAAAGAAGCAATATCAATTGCGTTTGGAATATAATTCACAGTGTATCCAATATTTGAATAATAATCATATGCATCTTTAGAACCAACTGTTATTGCATCAGCCCATTTTAATGCATTTTTTTCATATTTATTTGAAAGAGTATGTGCAGTATTTCCATGTAACATTTCTATTTGATCACTAAAAATTCCATGTAATGTTACTATCTTTTTTGCAGATGTTCCTTTAAATGATAATGCTCCAACTGGATGATGAGCATGAATTATATCAAAATCTTCTGTAAGTTTTGTTTTAATTAATGCTGATAACATAAAGCTTGGATTTTTTAATTTTTTTATCGGAATAGTGAATGTATTGTCAGATGAAATTATTTTTACAGTGTGATTTTTAGATTTCAAAAAATCTGTAAGACCTTGTACATGTTTAGCTGTTCCTCCAATTCCAGATTGAGTGGGTGAGATGATTAAGATTTTCACAAAATAAAACTATTTTTAGACTTTTTAAGGTATTGGATGAAAAGATTATGTCAACATCGATATCAATATTAAAAAAATTAAACTAACTAGTTCTTAGTTTATTGAGATTTAAAAGAAAATATGAAAATGTCCTGGTTTAGAAGGCGTTGGTTTGATTTTCGTCAAGGTCATGGAATGTATTTGATATTTGCCATGACATTTACAAATTTTGTTTTAATTTTTTATAGATTATTTGTTGAAGAAATCGAGATCCTCGGAAATTACTTTTCAAATCTTTGGGTTTTTGTGGTGATCTTTTTGGCTGCATATATTCCATCTGCAATACTCATTGGAAATTGGCATAGAAAAACTCAGATGAAGATTGAACATGAACAATCCATGAAACAAAGTCCAATTATGGCAAAAAATTTTAGAATTATGTTAGATCTTTTGGAAGGTAAAGCATCAACAAAAGAAGTTGAGGATCTTAGAAAATTTCTAAAATCTATTGAAAACGGAGATAATTAAAAAGAAATTATTTTCTTTTACATTGTTGCTTGAGAAGCATCATGGAACATCTGACTCTTTGCACAGCCAGCAGCAAGTTCATCACCTGCTCCACGTCTCATAAGACCTCTGTAAAGACCATCTTCGAGTTTAACACCT
>Ga0114932_10001686_pt1 | contig 24697 bp, 18 predicted proteins | sample 2SBtaG_2_FD_87286 | JGI IMG/M metagenome (GOLD analysis project Ga0114932, IMG submission 87286) | Deep subsurface microbial communities from Kolumbo volcano to uncover new lineages of life (NeLLi) - 2SBTROV12_ACTIVE470 metaG | ecosystem: Environmental > Aquatic > Marine > Volcanic ...
AATATGGCCTCAATCACCGTGGTTTTGGCTTTGGTGGCGTATTCACTGATTTTGACAATGACCACAACCAGGATATTTTCGTCAATCACGATTTTGGCTATAAACGCACACCCAATCTGCTGCTGAAAAACGAATATCCCAGAAAATCGTTTATTGATGTGGCTAAAGAGAAAGGAATGGACCTCCGTATCAACGCCATGGGTGCGGCTGTTGGTGATTACAACAACGACGGCTGGATGGACTACTACGTCACCAATATCAGGTTCAACTATTTTATGGTGAACCAGGGCCGGGGAAAACCATTCGTGAACCGTGCACATGAACTGGGTGTTGATTTTTTTGCGATAAGCTGGGGAGCTAATTTCGCCGATTTTGATAAGGATGGCGACCTGGATTTATTTGTTTCCAACGGAGACCTTAATCCGAATTGTATGCCCATGGCCAATTTCTATTTTGAGAACATAGGCGGCCGGTTCGTAGACCATGCCAGCCAGGTAGGACTTGCCGATTATGGCATTGGGCGCGGCTCTGTGGTATTTGATTACGACAATGATGGTGACCTGGATTTGCTGGTGGTGAACCAGGAACCAGTTTTACCAGGTTATCCTGTTCAATCTATTACAAGACTTTATAGGAACGAATCTTCCGGCGGCAACTGGATCAAAATCGCATTGAAAGGAATCCAGGCCGAAAGCCATGGAATTGGCTCGAGAATAGAAATTGAAGCGGGTGGAAAAAAAATGATCCGTGAAATAGATGGAGGCGCTTCCAGCCATATGTCGCAAAACTCGATCATTGCTCATTTTGGACTCGGAACAATATCGAAAATTGACAAGATTACTGTTTACTGGACGGGTGGCAATGAACAAAGTATTGCCAATATCCCCGTGAACAAGCAAATAGTAATTACAGAAATCCCCGCTGCTAAGAGAAGCTACACCTGGTTATATGTATCCGGAGCATTACTCGCCGGCACTCTGTTAGTATACATTATTATCAGAAGGGTTTCAGCAAGACACAAAATGTAAGCAGAGAAAACACAGGCATAGTTATTATTTTTATGTTATTGATGTATTTAAATACCTAACATGTTGAATCGCTCCCTCATTACCCGCTTGCCCATTTGCCTCCTGGTTGTTCTTACAGGGTTTATAGCTGGATGCGGCAATAAGCCATCATCGGACAATACCAACCCGCTCTTTACCTTGCTATTGCCGGAGCAAACGCATATCGATTTCAGTAACAAGCTGAATGAAGGTCCCAATACCAACGTGCTCATGTATGAATATTTCTACAACGGCGGCGGCGTTGCGGTAGGTGATGTGAACGGAGATGGTTTGCAAGACCTGTACTTTACGGGTAACATGACGGATAATAAACTGTACCTGAACAAAGGACAAATGCAGTTTCAGGATATTACGGAAATAGCCGGCGTGAACGGCAGACCAGGCCCCTGGAAAACAGGCGTTACCATGGTAGACATCAATGGCGATGGCAAAACCGATATCTATGTTTGTTATTCCGGTAAACTCCACGGAGCCAAAAGAGAGAACCAGTTGTTCATCAACGATGGTAATGATGCACAGGGTATTCCGCATTTCAGCGAACAGGCGCATCAATACGGACTGGCCGATTCATCGTACAGCACACAAGCTTATTTTTTCGATTACGACAGGGATGGCGACCTCGATATGCTCCTGCTCAACCACAACCCCAATTCCCTGCCCGTACTCGATGAAGCGGCTACGGCTGCCTTATTGAAAAAAGACGATCCTTCAACCGGCATTCGTTTGTATCGTAATGATAAAGGGCATTTCAGCGACGTTACTGCACAGGCAGGACTCAGTAGCTCCGCTTTATCGTATGGACTCGGCGCTGGTATCTCCGATATCAACGGCGATGGTTGGCCCGATATTTATGTTTCGGATGATTATACCGTGCCCGATTTTTTATACATCAACAACCACAACGGTACCTTCACCAATAAACTTTCTTCCAGCCTGGGACATACTTCACAGTTTTCCATGGGCAACAATGTGGCCGATGTAAACAACGACGGGTTGCCCGACATCTTCACACTCGATATGCTGCCGGAAGACAATCGCCGGCAAAAATTATTATTCGCGCCCGACAACTATGAAAAATTCGACCTCACACTTCGTACAGGTTTTTATTACCAGTATATGCGCAATATGCTGCACATCAACAATGGCGACGGCAGTTTCAGCGAAATAGGGCAACTTTCAGGCATTTCCAATACCGATTGGAGCTGGGCTCCGCTCTTTGCCGATTATGATAACGATGGGTGGAAAGACCTTTTTGTTACCAACGGCTACCTGCGTGATTATACCAACATGGATTTTCTCAAGTACATGAACGATTATACACAGAGCAAGGGCAGGCTGAAACGCGAAGATGTGCTGAACATCATCCAGCACATGCCTTCATCGTCGGTAACCAGTTATTTTTTTAAAAACAATGGCAACCTCAGTTTCAGTAATACCAGTCAGCAATGGGGTATCCGTTCCGCTTCCAACAGCAACGGGGCAGCCTATGCCGATCTGGACAATGATGGCGACCTCGATCTGATCGTCAACAACATCAACCAACCTGCATTTATTTATCGCAACGAAGCCAGCCAAAAGAAGAACGTACATTATTTGTCGATAAAACTGGAAGGGGCAGGTTTGAATACACAAGGATTGGGTGCTGCGGTTACACTTTACAATAAAGGCAGGAAGCAATATATAGAGCAGATGCCGGCAAGAGGCTACCAGTCGAGCGTAACACCTGTTTTGCATTTCGGATTGGGTGCAGATACAATCATTGATTCATTGCGCATTGTATGGCAAAGCGGCAAACAACAGGTGCTTGCAAAAGTACAACCCGATAAGCTGTTGGTGTTGCAGGAAAAAAATGCAACAGAGGCATATTACCCCGCCACACCGGCTACTCCTTTGTTCCATGCTGTTCCATCACCCATAGCATTTCATAGCGCAACAAATACCATCAATGATTTCAAAAGACAACCTTTGCTGGTGAATCCATTGTCGTTCTCGGGCCCCTGTCTTGTAAAGGCCGATGTAAACGGTGATGGATTGGAAGATGTATATGCAGGGGGCGGGAGCGGACAGGCCGGCGCATTGTATTTGCAACAAAAAGACGGCCGCTTTGTTCAAAAAACAGAACCGGCATTTGAAGCCGACAAACAAAGTGAAGACGCCGACGCTGTTTTCTTTGATGCCAATGGCGATGGATTTGTTGATCTGTATGTAGTGAGCGGAGGTTATCATCAATACACGGAGAACGATCCATTATTGCAGGATCGTTTGTACCTGAATGATGGGAAAGGAAATTTCACCAAAGCAGCCGATGCATTACCGGTGATGCATGCAAGTAAAAGCTGTGCACGCATAGCCGATGTAAATGGAGATGGTAAGCCTGACCTTTTTGTGGGCGGCCGTGTGATCCCTGGCCGTTATCCTGAAACACCCCCAAGCTATTTACTGATCAATGATGGCAAGGGACATTTCACAGACCAGGCAGCCACATTGGCGCCTGCGCTGCAAAGGATCGGTATGATTACCGATGCTGCATGGCTGGATATGAATGGAGATGGAAAAAAAGACCTGGTGGTAACAGGTGAATGGATGCCGGTATCGGTATTCATCAACCGGAACGGAAAGCTCGAGAACAAGACAAAAGATTATTTCGAAAAAGAATACAGTGGATGGTGGAATAAAATTACTGTAGGAGACTTTAACGGAGACGGCAAACCCGATTTGGTGGTCGGCAATATGGGCCTCAACACACAATGCAAAGCCAGCGACAATGAGCCCGCTGAAATGTATTACAAAGATTTCGACAACAACGGCGCTATCGACCCCATACTTTGTTTTTACATCCAGGGCAAGAGCTATCCTTATGTAACCAGGGATGAATTGTTAGACCAGATGAGCATGATGCGCACACGCTTCACCGATTACAAGAGTTATGCCGATGCCACGATCAAAGAAGTGTTCACACCAGATGAACTGAAAGGCGCCGGCCATTTGCAGGCCAACTATTTGAAGACCGCTTATTTTGAACAAGGGGCCGATGGAAAATTCCATGAAAAAGCGCTTCCTGTACAGGCTCAGTTCTCGCCCGTGTACACGATCACACAACTGGATTTCGACAAAGACGGTAAACTTGACCTGCTGCTTGGCGGTAATATCAGCCATGCCAGGTTGCGCTTCGGGAAATGCGATGCCAATTACGGCGTGTTGCTGAAAGGCGATGGTAAGGGACATTTTACTTATGTAAACCAGCAACAGTCGGGCTTTCAGTTATGGGGAGATGTAAGGGCTGTGTTGCCGGTGAATAATATGCTGCTGTTCGGTATCAACCAGGAAGCAGTTAAAGCGTATCAAATGAAATGAGTATGAGAAAGCTGAAAGGTTTTATAGTATTGCTGGTATTGATAACTGGTTGCAGGCAGCGGCGAACAGATGCACCGGTGTTTGCGAACAAAGACATCAACGCGGTGATCACAGGGATGACAGACATCATGATACACGATGTTACCAATCCACCGCTCGCGGCGCGTTTCTACGCGTATGCGTGCCTGGCAGGATACGAAGTGGTTGCCCAACACAATGCGCAGTTCAAAAGTATGCACGGGGTGTTGAATGATTACCCCGATCTGCGCAAGCAGGACAGTATCAGCGACTATAATTATCAGCTTAGTGCGGTACTGGCCATGCTGGAAACAGCATCACAAATGCAACCTTCGGGCAGCCGCCTGCGCGCTTATGAACAACGCTTACTGGATTCCTGTAAAGAGCAGGGTTACCCGGAAGCGATGATCAATGGTTCGAAACGTTATGCAATAGCCATCAGCAAGCGTATATTGGCTTATGCAAAGGCCGATGGATACAATAAGATCAGTAACCTGCCACGCTATACGCCATTGAAAGGGGATGGATATTGGTATCCCACACCACCGGCATTCATGGCTGCAGTGGAGCCATATTTCAAAACAGTGCGACCTTTTACGCTCGATTCCAGTGCGCAGTTCAAACCTGCACCGCCTGTTTCATTTTCGGCAGACAAACAGTCGGCATTCTTTAAACTGATGGAAAAAAATTACAAGGAAGCACTGCCTCCAGAGCATAAAGCCATTGCTGCTTTCTGGGATTGTAATCCGTTTGCTGTGCAGGACAATGGGCACTTGCTGGTAGCGTTGAAAAAAATATCCCCCGGCGCACATTGGCTGGGTATTGCAGCTATTGCTGCGGAAAAAACAAAGAAAAGTTTTGATGAAAGCATGCAGGTCTACACGTTTGTGTCTGTAGGCCTGATGGATGCTTTTATCTGTTGCTGGGATGAAAAATACCGGAGCAACCGGGTGCGTCCTGAAACAGCTATTCGTAAATTAATTGATCCTGCCTGGGTGCCTTTGTTACAAACGCCGCCTTTTCCCGAATACCTGAGCGGGCATTCGGTGATCTCTGCTACCTCAGCCACTGTATTAACACGATTGTTTGGCGATGGATTTCATTATACAGACAGCGTGGAAGTAGATTATGGATTGGCTCCCAGGAATTACCAGTCATTCCAGCAAGCTGCTGTTGAGGCCGGTGTGTCGAGGTTTTTCGGCGGCATTCATTTCATGGATGCCATTGATAATGGAAGAGAGCAGGGACTGAAAGTAGGAGAATGGGTGTTGAAGAAAGTGGGGAAATGACGGCTCTTACACGAGAATTAAGGAAGTTTGCTTGGTTCCGGTAACCCGCTCGTATCAGCCGCTATAGCAGCAGCCATTCCCAGTTTGCTGCAGAAGTTTACCAACAAATAAAATGAATCTTCTATTACAGGCAGGAGGTTACGCTTCGTATAGCTCCAGTGGCAGTCCATCAGGATCTGTAAAAAAGGTGAACCGCCTGCCTGTATATTCATCCACCCTTATGGGCTCTGGTTCAATCTGGTGATGGTTTAAATGCCTGATGGCTTCTTCCATGTTACTCACAGAAAAAGCGAGATGGCGTAAACCACAGGCTTCGGGCCTCGAGGGCCTCGGCGGCGGGCTGGGAAAAGAGAACAGTTCAATTACATAATGGTCACCGATAGCCAAATCCAGCTTATACGATTGTCTTTCCTGCCGGTACACTTCACGGATCACCTGTAAACCCAATATGGTAGTATAAAAATGCCTGGACCTTTCGTAGTCGGAGCATATGATGGCAATATGATGTATGGCTGCGAGCGGCTTGTTCATGAAGTGAAATTACAAATGCTTTATCCAATAAGGCAGGGTATTCCTGATCTGTTGTTGATGCAAAAATTTTTCCGTGTATTCCCGGACAATATGCATCCAGTCCTTGCTTTCGGTTTCGCCCGCCCAATCAACGGCAAATCCTGCTTTGTCAAATGGATCGAGCGATTGGTAATAATTGCAATACAATGGGCAGGTTCAGTTTATATGATTGCCTTGGAATTAGGGTTATTTTCATAGATTCGTCATTTGGCAATAATTATTGCTTTGCTCGTATGGATTACAAAGACCTGTCTGATGAGGTATTATTGAAACTGCTGGCTGCTTCAGACGAACTGGCTTATAAAGCCATATACGAGCGTTACTGGAGAGTCCTTTTTTTAAAAGCCTATGCCAAAATATACTCCAGGGAATCAGCAGAGGAAATGATTCAGGAAATATTTGCTTCCCTTTGGCAGAACAGGAAAGAACGGGTTATTCAACACCTCGAAAGTTATCTCGTTACAGCTGTAAAGTACAATGTCATTGGTTACATACGCGCAAGGGTCCGACGACAGGAAAAGTTTAAGCTGCTCGCAGGCAGTGAAGCCGATAACTCTACGCATGAAACCATTGCCCTGAATGAACTGGCCAGGAAAATGCACGAAGCCATCGCGAGCCTGCCTGATAAAACACGACAAGTATTCACACTGAGCCGCATAGAAAAAATACAAGTGTGGGAAATTGCCCAAAGACTCGACCTGAGCGAGAAAGCAGTAGAGTACCATATCACAAGAGCCCTCAAGTTAATGCGTATCCACCTGAAAGACTTCATTTTCCCCGCCACAATAGGTATATGGCTGGGTACTGAAAATATTTTTTAAAAGGGTTTAGGGGTACGCTCTTTTTCTTCTACATATAAGTAAAACCAGATTTCATGAATCGAAAAGAATTTCATTCATTATTGTATCGTTATGTAAACGGACAATGCAGCAAAGAAGAAGCTGATCTGGTAGATCAATGGTATGAACTGCTGGACGATGACGGCCTGCCGCCTATCAACGAGGAAAATATGCAGGCAATGGAAGCTCGTATCTGGAACAGGCTGCAGCCATCGAAAAGTACACTTTCAGTAGCGGTTCCTTTATATAGAAAGCCCTTGCTTAAATGGAGTGTTGCAGCTGCAGTGTTGTTAATAGCAGGGTTTTCTCTTTGGCGATCACTCAATAAGGACAGTGCCGAAACATTGTATACGTCGCTGAAGCTGCCTGAATATGAAGAGCTGATCAATAGCCAGTCAAAAACAATATCTCTCAACCTGGAAGACGGCAGCCAGGTACTCCTGGACCCCGGCGCTTCCCTGAAATATCCCCGCCATTTTGAGCCCGGAACACGAAAAGTGTACCTGAAAGGATCTGCTTTTTTTCAGGTAGCAAAGAATCCTGAACGGCCTTTTTATGTTTTCAGCAACCATGTTATCACCCGTGTTTTGGGTACCAGTTTTTATGTAAGCTCATATAAAAAGAACAAAGTGGAAGTTTCGGTAAATACTGGAAAAGTGGAAGTAAGGGAAGGAAATGCCGGCTTAATCCTCACACCCAATCAAAAAGCCATATTCAACATAACAGAAGGAAAATTTGAAAAGGCATTGGTAGACAAGCCACACCTCTTGCAGCAAAATACCGGCGCTTCGGCTAAGCAGAAAGCCTTTGTTTATGAAGATGCGGCTTTAGAGCATGTGCTGGCAGACCTCAGTAAAGCATACGGAGTGGAAATCATAGCGGAAAACGAAATACTCAACCAATACCCTTTCACCGGCGATATTACCGGACAAGATCTTTATAAACAATTGGATATTATTTGTCGCGTCATCAAAGCTTCTTACGAAATAAGAGGCACTACTATCCTGATCAACCGCGATGAGAAAGTACAATAAAAACAATCAAACGATGCGCTATATGTTTTTAACCCCTACGTAACCCTTCAGTTTTCTGCATAAGAAAACCGGTAATGCTCGCAACACTACCGGCTGTATCCTTTGCAGGAAAGTTTTACTCCGTCAACCAATTTTTAACGAACTAAAACATGTCTAAAATATGAAAAAAAAGCGTGTTACCAACCTGCTTGTTTATGTCATGAAAATTACCTCAACTCAACTACTGTTAATTTGCCTGTTTGCCGGCTTTGCTTATGGAAGAAGACTGGAAGCACAAACTGTGTTGAACAAAACCATTACTATTTCGGCAGAACGAGTTGAATTGAAGAAAGTTATCTCTTTATTGCAAACACAAACCGGGAGCAAATTCATTTACAGCTCCCATCTCATTCATGCCGACAGAAAGATTAGCTGTAACCTTTCAAAGGTGAAAGTGAAAGATTTTTTTGAACAGATCTTCAAGCCTTTGGGCATTACTTACCATATTGATGAAGAAAAAATATTGCTGTTCCCTGTAACAGAAAAAGAGTCTTTACAAAAGGAACCTGGCTACGATAAACCTGCCGCTGAACCGGTCAATATCAAGGGAACGGTGAAGAATGCCGCCGGTGTTCCTCTGGTGGGTGTAACCGTGCAATTGACCAATAGTAAATATGTGACTACTACTGACTCATTGGGCAATTACGAACTGAAAAACATCCCTTCGGGCAACCATACCATTACATTTACTTATGTGGGTTATTTACCGAAAAAGCAGCATATCATAGCAGACAACAATGCTATGGTGAATGCCAGTTTGATTGAGGACCTGTTGAAGCTAGATGATGTGGTGGTTACAGGAACCGGTAATCCGAAGAAAAAGATTGAAAGCAGTGTTGCCATCACTACACGAAGCTCGCGCGACATTGCATTGCAGGCGCCTTTGAACAGCGCCGATCTGCTGAAAGCTGTTCCCGGACTGTCTGCAGAAAGCAGTGGCGGTGATGGTCCCGGCAGTATACGGGTACGTGGGTTGCCCGGCGGCGGATACATTTATCTTGGTATCATGGAAGATGGTCTTCCCATACTGCCAACAGGCTATTCTTCATTGCCGTCGGCCGATCAGTATTTCAAATACGATCTTACCATCAAAAATGTGGAAGCCATCCGGGGTGGCAACGCATCGATCATCACTTCCAATACACCGGGAGCTGTTATCAATAACCTTTCATACACAGGAGGCTCTAAACCGTATGGTTCATTTAAACTCACATCCGGTTTGTCGCAGGGCCTGTATCGCGTTGATGCAAATACGGGCGGACAGTTCAATAAAGACTGGCAATACAATATAGGCGGCTTTTACAGAACAGACCCGGGCATCAAAGAACCCTCTTTCACCGCCAACCAGGGAGGCCAGTTAAAACTGAATATAACCAGGAAGCTGGGTGATAAAGGATACATACGCTTCTTCGGAAAATGCCTGAATGATAAAGTGGAATGGCTGTTGCCGGGATATTATGGATATGATAAAAACTCGCACTTGAGTAATGCGCTTCCTTATTTCGACAATTTCACGGAAGTGTTGATGCCATCCAAGTACCAGTTCAATTTTACCATACCTGGTAACAAAGCCATCAATGTAGATCTTTCTGATGGTTTTCATACCAAAACCGGCTATAGCGGTATGTTATTCCATTACAGAACGAACAATGACTGGACCATTAATAACAATTTCCGCTACCAAGCCACCAAAATGAGTGCTTCTTCTATCATCGTTACAACACCGGCGGCATTTAAAAGTGGAATCAATTATTATTATGCAGGCGGACAGCCATTGCAAAACCCCTCCGGATTTTATACTGCACAACAGATAGGCAATACGAAAAGGAATGACAAACAGATCATCGATTACCTCGACTTTACCAAAAAAGCAGGCACCCACAATATTACATTAGGCGCTGGCCTATATGTCTATGATTTCAATTCAGAAGGAGTAGCTGCCACCGTCAATACGGAGATAAAGAATAACCCTTCCGTTATACTGGTAGGCTCTTCCAATGTGCCGGAGGTTAAGCCAGTTGCCAATACCAGCAAAAGTGGTTATACGAAGTTCGATGGAATATCAAACATGTATTCGGCTTACATTTCAGACCTTGTAAGAGTAGGTGAGAAATGGAATTTCGATGGTGGCTTGCGCCTCGATGCCAACCATCTTTCCGGTCACAGGGCAGTGTATGGAGGATCATCTGCCAGTACGGGCGGTAGTGGCTATACCATCGATGGGTTCACGCCTTTCACACAGGATATGACTTATTGGTCTGCTTCTCTTGGTATCAATTATAAACTGGATAACCATACCGGGTTATTTGCACGCGGCACCAAAACCTACAATGCTTTTACGATCGATGATTTTGCTGCTGTGAGTGCTACGCCCAGTCAGCTCAGGAAACGCAACATTTATATGGGAGAACTGGGTTTACGGTATGCTTACAATAAGCTGGCCTTTTTTACTTCCCTTAGCTACTCCAGCGTAAATAATTTCCCACTCACCATCAGTGTTCCGGGTGCGGCTCCGGGAACCGTGATACCCCAGGCTACTTTTGGTTCATCCAGGACCTACAGCTGGGAAACAGAGATCATTTATGAAGTACTGAAAGGACTAACGCTGAGGGGAATGGCAACGATTGAAAATGCACAGTTCACCAGCTACGATATTGTGGTGAGTCCGGATGCTGACCCATCTATTGCTGGCAAGCCTTTGAGCTGGAAAGGCAACAGACCCGAACGTTTGCCCGCTACCAACCTGCAATTATCGGCCACTTATAACCGTAAGAACCTGAACCTCTATGCCAATATGATCAACATTGGAAGCCGCTGGTCAACCAATGCCAATACCTACAGGCTGGATTGTTATACGGAAGTGACAGCCGGCGTGGGTTATACCATCAAAAAGAAAGTGGAGATACGCTTTTGGGGAAGCAACCTGCTGAATGCCCGCGGTCTCACAGAGGGAAATGTTCGCGGCGAACAATTCATCAATGAAAGCACACTTGCTCCTGGGCAATTGATGCTGGGCCGTGCAATTTTACCCCGCAGTTTCTGGGCATCTATCAGTTATACTTTTTAAGAAATGAAGAAAATGATTAACACTATCAAAAGAGCATTGCTGGTATCAGCAGTGCTCTTTTCTTCCTTACACACCTGTTTTTCGCAGGAGAAGGACAACAATAACTCAACAGTGGTTTTCTATATTGTACGCCACGGCGAAACCTTATTGAATGCACTGGATCGTGTACAGGGCTGGTCCGATGCACCCCTGACACCCGAAGGTAAAAAGGGTGCAAAAGCTTTGGGCATTGGGTTAAAAGGAATACATTTCGCATCGGTGTATACCAGCGATCTGGGGCGTGCGCGCGAAACAACACAGACTATCGTGGACGCAAAAAACGAAAAGGATGCTCAACTGGTAGCTTCAACAGCATTAAGGGAAAGCTGCTTTGGCTGTTACGAAGGCGACCACAATAAAAAAATGTGGAACGATATTGCCCTCTATCTACACTATACTTCCGCAGTTGCTTTGTTTGCCGACATGCGTAAAACCAATAAGCTGACCGATGCACTCGATGCCGTTAAAAAACTGGATACCCTGCACCTGGCGGAGAATTTTGAAGACGTAAGAACGCGCACACAGAACTGGCTCCGGGCCATTGCTGAACGGACAACAAAATCGGGAGGCGGCAATGTGCTGGTTGTCTCACACGGACTGGCTATCAATGCCATGCTTTCAAACATCAGTGAAACGCACCCGGCCGCTAAGCCACTGGCCAATGCATCGGTCTGCAAAGTAGTTTTTGAGCAAGGGAAATTCTCGATAGTATCGTTCGGAGATACCAGCTATATGGAAAAGGGAAAGCAGGCAATGGAGCAGTAGATCATGCTCTTTAATTGGGTCCATCTTTGGTATCTGGTACAATCGAAAATTACCAGCACTGACAATCAGGTTGTGTTCCACCGCTCATAACGCCCAACAGGCAAATGCCATTGAATTTGCCGCCTGATTTTCCGTGCTCGCGACACCATTTATGACATTCCTGGTCACAGGTAGTGCCGGGATTTACCGATGCGTTGCCGGTACAGGTACAGCAGCAGTCGGTGAGGGTAACCGCCCACAGGGTTTCGGTAATAATGCCTACAATGAATGTATGAGGTTCTACAGAGTTCATAGACCCGAGCGGCACTGTTGAGAAAGCGCCGAGCTGCAAATCGGGCATACAAGGCAGCAGGGTAGCCAAAGCGTCGTGCGCAGTGGTAAGATGCGCCGAGATTGTTGATGCAATATTAGCTGGCATGGGAACGGGCTGACAGATCCTGCTGGACGCATGCGCCTGTGCTGCACCCAGGTGAATGCCTCCGATGAAAAGCATTTCGAGATTCAATCCCCTGTCGCAGGTAATACCTGCATTTCGTACGGCCACCTGCAGGTCAATAATGATCTGATGCGATTCCTGGGAAGCCTGTGTGCCGGTGATACTTCCTAAACTGTTACTGAGGTTGGTGATGCGGTTTCTGTCGAAAACGATGCAGGGAAATAAGTTGAGTGTTGGCACAACAAGAGACAATGCCCCTCTAAGGTCTGCAATGGTTCGGGCACTCATGGCTCCGGGTTCGTATATCGGGCGTGCCCAGGTAGTACCCAATGCCGTCATGGCATAAAAGAATGCAGAAAGTTCTCTCCGGCAGATTTTTGTAGTACCTGCCGTACCTGTATTTGAACCGGATACTGTTGCACCTCCGGCAATTGTCCAGGTCTGATTATTCCATTTAAGACTTTGTGTGCCGGCATCATAAGTGGCATAAGTGTTCCATTCGGTGGCATAGATACCTTGTGTGGAATAAAAATAACCTTTCGATTTTCCTCCTGCCATTGTGAACTCCAACATCTTTCCATTTTGTGTGATAGTGACAGGCGATCCATTCACATACCATGTTCCTGCAATATTGGGATAGTTGATGACCGCCCTCGTCCAGGTCTGATCACTCCAGGTAAGTGTATTACCATCGGCAGAGATATTCGCAGCAGCTTTCCATGTATTGGCATATACCTGGTTGACTGAAGTAAATGTGACGGTACTGGTGGTGTTGGAAAAAATGAACGTGAGGTTCTGACCATTCTGGATGATATAGGCAGGGTAATTGCTGTTGCCATTCTGGTACCATGTGCCGGAAAGGTCGGGATAGTTTTGTGCTTTCAAAGTGGCAAAGGGGAGCGCCAGGAAGAGGAGGCACGAGAACAGGTATCTCATAAGCCAGGGTTTAGTCATTCCAATAATACGCAGAATCTTTATTAAATGCAATAGCAGAAATGGGCGCAGGTGCTTATCTTTAGAGCACACGTTGCAAATAAAAAAATACCGTATGAAAAGAGATTACAATCGTCGGGGATTCCTGAAAAATTTATCTATGGCCACCGGTGGCGTATTAGCCGGTGGGATGCTGGCACAATCTGCTTCTGCCGCTTATGTTGAGCGCATCAGGCGGGAAATACTGGAAGGCAAAACTTATGGCGCCAATGACAAGATCAACCTGGCACTGATTGGTGCAGGGGGCATGGGTTCGGCAGATACCAATACCGCTTTGAAGGTACCCGGTGTGAAACTGGTGGCCGTTTGCGATCTGTATGATGGCCGGTTGAACGATGCAAAGACCAAATGGGGTAAAGACCTTTTTACTACCAAGCATTACAAAGACATCCTGAACAGGTCAGATGTGGATGCCGTGATCATTGGTACCCCGGATCACTGGCACAAACAAATATCGGTAGATGCCATGGCCGCGGGCAAGCATGTGTATTGCGAGAAACCGATGGTACATGGCGTGGATGAAGGTCCCGCTGTGATCGCAGCCCAACAGAAATATAATAGAGTGTTCCAGGTGGGCAGCCAGGGCCTGGCTTCACTGGGTAATGAGAAAGCGCGTGAGCTGTTGAAAGACGGCGCCATTGGTAAGCTGAATTATGCAGAAGGTTTCTGGGCGCGTCGCGCACCGGTAGAAGTATGGCAGTACCCCATTCCCGAAGATGCATCAGAGCAAACAGTGGATTGGGAAACTTTCGTAAGCAATACTACCCATCGCCCCTTCGATAAAATGCGTTTTTTCCGCTGGAGAAATTACCGCGATTATGGTACCGCCATGGCGGGCGATCTGTTTGTGCACCTGTTCTCGAGCCTGCACTTTATTACCAACTCAGTTGGGCCCGATCATATTTATGCCACCGGCGGATTGCGTTACTGGAACGATGGACGCGAAGTACCGGATGTATTGATCGGCACTTTCGATTATCCGGAAAGAACTGCTCATCCGGGTTTCAACCTCTCATTGCGTTGTAATTTTGTGGATGGCACGAGTGGCACCACTTACCTGCGTTTGATTGGCAGCGAAGGCGCCATGGATGTGGAATGGGATCGTGTTACGTTACGAAGGAATAAGTCTTTCGATTCCCATGATCCTTTCATGGAAGCGCAGCTGGCAAAAGCCGGCAAAAGCCAGGAGACCAGGAAAAAGATGTTGCCTCCCGAATCATTTGTTTTCCAGGCCGAAGAAGGATATAAAGGCGCCCATTACGATCACTTCAATAATTTCTTCACGGCTATCCGTAATAATGGTACGGTAGTGGAAGATGCTGTTTTTGGTTATCGCGCTGCAGCGCCGGCGTTGCTTTGTAACGATAGTTATTACAGCCATAAACCCATTCAATGGGATCCGGTAAATATGAAAACAATAGGATAGTTATTATCCGTTCATTTAAAAATAGTCAAATCATGTACATCAGGAAAAGTATTGTAATTGCATTGATAGGATGTGCCGCTATGGCGCCACAATCATCTGTTCACGCGCAGGTAACCGCCACCAAGAGCAACAGCATTGCCGGTGGAGACCTGGTAGGAAGATGGGACCTCACCGTATTGGAAAATGGAAAAGAAAGGGCTTCTTGGCTGGAGATCGAGATTTCCGGCGTTAAAACCCTGGTGGGCCGGTTCGTGGCTTCAGGTGGAAGTGCGAGACCGGTTGCCAAAGTATTATTGAATGGTAACAAGTTCTCTTTTGCCATCCCGCCACAATGGGAGTCGTCGGAGAAAGACATGGTACTGGAAGGAGAACCTAATGGTGAAGGGATCAAAGGAGTGATACATTCCAGTATGGGAAAAGATCTTCCTTTTACGGGTGTAAGGGCGCCGATGCTCACAGAGAAGAAAAAAATTCATTGGGGAAAACCCATTCGCCTGTTCAATGGTAAAGACCTCACCGGATGGACAACAGACAGAGAGAACAACCAATGGATTGTTCAAAACGGGGAATTGATTAGTCCGCATTCCGGCGCCAATATCATTACCAAAGAAAAGTTTCGCGATTTTAAATTGCACATCGAGTTCAAATACAAGAAGAACAGCAACAGCGGCGTGTATTTGAGGGGCCGTTACGAAACGCAGATACTCGATAATGACCCTGCTGAACATCCGGGCAGCCATCTTTTTGGCGGTATTTACGGATTCCTCGTACCCAGTGAAATGGCTGCCATCGGGCCTGACCAATGGCAGAGTTATGATATTACATTGGTGGGCAGGATGGTTACGGTGGTTGCGAATGGCAAGACCATCATCTGCAACCAGGAGATACCAGGCATTACCGGCGGCGCGCTGGACAGCAAAGAAGGAGAACCCGGCCCCATCTACCTGCAGGGCGATCATGGTCCGGTGTCTTTTAGAAATATAGTGATTACGCCGGGCGAATAAACGGAATCTGCGCTGACTTGTATTCGATAGGTTTTCAACTACCTTTATTGCTGGCAACACATGCAATATGAAAGTAGTTACCCATTTCGTTTTCCGGCTCCTTCCTTTAATTTTATCGGCTCAATCTTTTCACATATTCGCGATCTGGGTATACAACCCGGGGTAATGAAGTGGCCGAGGGAAATGTAGATGGAAAACTACTTTCTAATTTTTGTAATTATTATTCTACCGATGGCTAAACGTACAAAAGAGAAGGAGTTATTGTCTTTCTATGAAACAGAGGAGGGGCTGCACAAGATTAATACTATTAAGTCAGGATTATTTAATAATACGATTAAAAGTTTTCCTCAAATTTTTGCAACTATAGCCAAAAGCAATCTCCAAATCTTATTGGGTATTTCATTCTATTCCTTTATTAAGAAAGTCGAAGATCCTGGCAAGTTCTCTTTAAATGAAGACTACTTTTGTAGAAGCCAAGAAATTATCTTTAAGTGAAACAAAATCCATTTTGTTCCAAACTAAAGGGTGACCTCCCTCCGGATTTCGGGCACTCCTAAGTTGGAGAATTCGGACTGTTTTGAAGAGTAAAAAACTCTTTGTGAAGGTATGTTTTTTCAGATGAAGCCGACGCATTTTCTGCAGCCGCAAAATACATACCTTCATGAAGAGGCACCTTCTGTTGGCTTTTTTCCTTTCGCTCTTTTGATTGTTTTATCAGTTGTTCATCTACTACTTCAGCAGGCGTCTTACCATTTAAAGAACTGTGCGGTCGATAGTGATTATATTCCGCTACCCAGCCACTTATTTTCTCATAAGCATCCTCCAGAGATAGGAACCAGTGAGTATTTAAGCATTCATCGCGGAATGCTTCTGGCTAAATAGGGTTATTTATAATTAGCCACAACTCATTTTTTTAAGCAGATTTGGCGAAATATAACCACCTTATATCTCGCCAAATCGCGTATTTTTTTATAGTTTTGGCGAATTATAACTCATTCTTAATTCGCCAAAAGACGCAAAATGCTTATACAATGGAACCAATAATTGGACGAGAAACAGAACAGAATCTATTGTCTAAAATATTGAAATCAGGAGAAGCGGAGCTTGTTGCTGTGTATGGTCGCAGAAGGGTCGGAAAAACGTTCATTATACGTCATGCATATGAAAAACAAATAGCTTTTGAATTTTCTGGAACACATAACGCCACTTTAGACCAGCAATTAGACAACTTCCGCATTGCCCTGTCAAATGTGCAAGGTTTAAAATTAGGTACCCCCGCCAGTTGGTTTGAAGCTTTTGACATGCTAACCAAGTATTTAACGCCTATCATAAAACGGCAACGAAGAGTGGTATTTTTTGATGAGTTTCCCTGGATACATACTCCCAGATCCGGTTTTATGCAGGCTTTTGAGAATTTTTGGAATATGTGGGCCTCCCGGCAGAAAAATCTAATTGTTGTAATCTGCGGGTCGGCAGCCGCCTGGATGATCCAAAAAGTCATTAATAACAGAGGGGGGTTACACAATCGGATAACGAGGAAAATGCGTCTTTTGCCTTTTACCGTCAGTGAAACGGAAAAATTTTTAAGAGCCCGGAAGGTTAATATAGACAGGTTTCAGGTACTTCAATTGTATATGGCAATGGGTGGGATACCCTACTATTTAAAAGAGATAGAACCGGGTGAAAGTGCCACGCAAGCAATTGACAAATTGTGTTTCACGAAAGATGGGATCCTGCAAGATGAATTCAAAAAACTATTTCATTCATTATTTGATGGGGCTGATGACCATATTGCCGTCGTTAAAGCACTTTCAAAAAAAGGAAGTGGCTTGAACAGGAATGAAATCATTGAAGCATGCGGGTTGTCTTCAGGCGGAGGCGCCACGCAATTACTGGAAGAACTTACAGAGTCGGGTTTTATAACACCATATATTCCGTTCGGAAAAACTACGAAGGACGTAGTTTACCGGTTGACTGACGAATACTCCCACTTCTTCATGAAATTCATTGAAAACAGTAAATGGCATGGTGCTGGCTCTTGGGAGAAATTTGCATCTGGCTCCTCTTGGAAAAGTTGGAGTGGAACTGCATTTGAAGCGATTTGTATGAAACATATAGCATCAATCAAAAAAGCACTGGGTATTGAAAATGTACATACTGAAACCTCTACATGGCGGTATAAACCTCAAAAGAATGAGCAAGGTGCGCAAATTGATTTGTTGATTGACAGGCAGGACATGTGTATTAATTTATGTGAGATGAAATTTTCAATCAATGAGTTTTCAATCACAAAAGGGTACAAAGAAGAACTATGGAAAAAGGTGCAGGTATTCAGAAGTGCGACTAACACAAAAAAAACATTATTCCTTACGATGATTACGACGTATGGGGTCACTACCAATGAATATAAGATTGGGTTAGTTCAGAGTGAATTAACAATGGATGTATTGTTTGATGAATAATCGCAACTCAAATCCTGTCCAATATCTTTTTTTAATATTACTTCCAGCAGAAAACCTAAGCGTTGGAGAGCAGTAAGGGGTACTTCTTTTAACAGGTGCTCAGTTATTGTAAATTCTACACCCTTTCGTTTTAATTTTTTGATTTGCGAATAAGTCAGTTCACCGCCGAACCCCAACGCTTCACGATTAATTGCCAGATCAATGTCTTCAGAGAACCTCGAGATCAGTTGCCAGCTCTTACTTAAAGAGGTGCCGCCCTTAAAAACAATATCTTTTGCAAATGGTGTATTAAAGATGGCCCGTAAGGCAACAGTCACCCACCAGTCTTTTTCCAATGCGTTCTTGGGCGCTGATAATTTTGCCGATGCCTGGTCAAGCACCAGCTGCTTTCTATCATCCGATAATTCAAGCCACTTCATGTCTGTCTTTTATTAACTGTAGTAAATAATCATGAGTTTTTGCTGACGCGAGTTGCAGATCGTATTTCAAAAGTTGCGGGTCCTCCTTTTCAATCAGCACTTTGATACGAGCCCTCATTTCTGCTGTGATCTCGTTTAGATTTACATCTTCTAAAGCGCGTATCAGCATGCCGCTGATGGCGCCTTTAAAAGCAAACTTTTTGGGAGTTGTCGGCTTGAATACCAGCTTTCCTTTACCGATTTGAATATTACGCCGCTGGCCATCGGTCAGGTACACGATATTCATAGGCACCTGTGTCGACAAGCCCAGTCTGTTGAGAGCAGCCGCACCGGTTGGCAGAATGCGCACATGCTCTCTCGCTGCTATTGCCTCTGCTATTTTTTCCATGGAAGGAATCAGCTTACCCAGCTCATCGTCATATTGAGGGAGGTAATAGATCCCGTGTCCAAGTCTTTCAATGACACCTTCACTTACCAGGCGCGACAAAGCCTGCCTGATAGCATCGTCCGATCCCAAGCCTCGAAAGTCAGCAGGAAATAAAATAGCTCCAGGCGGAGTTTCCCGAATCTGCTCTCCGATATGTTGTTGAACTGATTTCATGTCACAAATTTATGCATAATTGTGACAGAAAACGTCACATTTGTCACGATTTTATGCAAAATCGTGACAAATGCTCACCACGGTACTTGATTCTTATCGGTCAAGGATTTCAGACAGGGCACCAGTTGATGATGATTTATGTCAATACCAAAAACCTGGTTTCCCCCGCCAGTTGGTTTGAAGCTTTTGACATGCTAACCAAGTATTTAACGCCTATCATAAAACGGCAACGAAGAGTGGTATTTTTTGATGAGTTTCCCTGGACACTTATATCCCAATGAAGAACGAATTGGGTCTTTGCAAACAGCATAGGATTTTAGAGGATTGGCAAGTTTGAGGAAGTAATCATAAACGTCATCAGTAAACTTTTCGGCAATCGCAACCAATCCCTTCGATTCAATATACCAAGCGATAGATGCAATGCTTTCAGCGGCGCTTTGTTTTACAGTTACTTTTCTGCCGCCCATTTTCTGATCAACTTCTTGCTAAACGACCGTGCATCTTCCAAGGAAAAGACCTTTTCGGCCTTTGATTTTAAGGCAGCTTTTTTTTGCAAAGCAGAATAATCCTTTGCAGGCACCAGAAGGTATTTTTTCTTATCAATGATTTATCAATGATGATTTCTGTCATGATAAATATTTGCTCTTCAAATATACGATAAAGCAAGGGCAAAAAATACCCGCAAATCAACTGATCTGCGGGTATTCTGTGGGCCCACCAGGGCATGATCCTGGGACCCCCTGATTATGAGCGCTCAAAAAGGGGTTTATTGCATTTTATTTCATCTTACTACATCTTACCGAATTCGCTGAAAATTAGGTAGTTACGGGTGTTTTTGCCTAATTTCAAAATCTGTCACAAAACGGGTTTTTACCCTGTTTTACCCTTCGATTTGTGCAAATTTTATGCAAATTTCCAAGTAGAGGACTGTATTGTGTAATGATTAAAAAATTCAGTGTATGTTGGTAACAGCCTCCATTTTTCTTGACACACGAAGAATGAAAAAAACAAAGACCTATCCGGTCAAATTACGTGTGTACACTCAGAATAAAACTGAGATGTATCCTACCACATTTGATTTGAATGAAAAAGATTTCGAAAAGCTCGAAGCAAAAAACCTAGGTGAAGGATTGCGTAAAGTACGTGATCAGTTAAAAGAGTTAAAGGAACAGGCAGAAGAATCAATCAAAGAGAATCGGCCATTCACCTTTATTGATTTTGAACGCAAGTTTGTGCAGCATCATCCGCTGCTGGTTAAGAAGCAGTCTATGAAGTATGCCGCACAATTGCCCGAGATGTATCAAGGCGAAGAGATGCCGAAAGATGCTGTTAAACGTTATAAGATTTTGTCACAGCGCTTCGACAAAGGAACCATTGGTGATGTATTTCAATGTATCATTAAGCGATTAATGTTGGAAGGGCGTATTGGCTCTGCCGAGAGTTATTACACCTCATATCGCGCATTTGAAAAATTCAAAGGAAATGTATTGTTAGAACAAGTAACGGTTTCTTACCTCATGCAGTTTGAAAATTACCAGAATGCACGAGCTATTTCCAGAACAACAATCGGTATTTACACACGCAGTATGCGGGCGGTTTTTAACGAAGCGATATTCCAGGATATTGTAACACTAAAACAATATCCGTTTGGCCGCAGAAAATATCGTGTACCTACCGGCAAGGGAATCAAAAAAGCATTAACACATGAAGAGTTGTTGAAGATCTATAATTATAAATGCGACCCCAATAATCCGACAGAGCAACGAGCAAAGGATATGTGGTTGTTCAGCTATTTTGGAAATGGCATCAACTTCAAAGACATCCTGCATTTAAAGTATAAGGATATTCATGAAGGCTTTATCATTTTTGAAAGAGCTAAAACAGAAAGAGCCAATCGCGATAACCCGGTATTGATTTCTGTGTTTATTACGGAAGATATGTACCGTATCATGGAAAGGTGGGGTAATATGAATAAGTCTCCTAATAATCTCATTTTTCCGGTGCTTGACTTAAATTCTAACTTGTTCCAACAGCATGAGGATAAGAAACTGTTCACCCACATGATCAATGAATGGCTGCGGAAAATGCAAAAGGAATTAGGCATTGCAAAGAAAATTACAACGTATGTGGCACGGCATACCTTTTCAACAGTGATGAAGAATTCCGGGGTATCAACCAGGTATATTCAGGAAGCATTGGGTCATCAATCTTTAACCACCACGGAAAATTATCTTGCCAGCTTTGATGATGCCACCAAGAAAAGATTGGCGGCCAACCTGGAAAATTTTAAAGCTGCTGATCTGCAGGAAAAGATTGCCGTTTAGCTAGGGAGAAGATAAAGATGCAAATTATTGCCAGCCAAAGACCCGTCTTTTGAGATCATATTGGCTGGCAATATTGACTGCAAATTGTCCAAAAGTGTTTTTTTGAGAGACTTGTGGCTGAATATAAAATTTTATAATTGTCCATAAGTCATTTTAAAAACGACTTATGGCTAGATATAATTTATTAGCCGCCAAGCGGCTTTTAAAATCAGCTTTTTTAATGAATATTTCTCTCGCCAGCACTGTTCCGTCACCCATTAAATTCTAAACAGCAAAATTACACAGACGCTATTTAGTAATGTTATTTTCTGAATCCGTATTTACGTTCCCTATAAATAAATGCATCTTCACCGCCTTCTAATACATCGCACACGTGTTCTCTAATACCCATTTGCTGTAACACGCCAGTAACGCCAGGGCTTTTAAAGGTATTTTCCAAAGAACCAGTGATATATTCAAACTGATATTTTTCATTAACCTTGCCGGCATCCTGACCATTTTGATTGGCTACAATAACTTCTTCAGCATCTGTTGATACAACAAGATTGGCATTGTGCGTTACAAGGATTATCTGCCGTTGTATTTTCTTTTCCTTGATAAAATCATTTAAATCTTTGAAAATCGTTCTATTATCCAGATTGTCTTCAGGTTGGTCAATCAGTATGGGATGTTTTGCATTACTGAGGTGAAGAATTATTTGCAATAAAACCAACCCTCTTTTACCAGGGGACATCTGCAGAATATCATCACCATTCGCTTTTATGTTATACTTGAATTTATAATTGTCCTTGAATAACTGGGTGATAGCGTCCTGCGAACGATAACCAGACCTGAATTTTATCTGGTTTTGTTCGGCCGCCCAAACCCTATCAAAAATAGCTTTCAGATTTTCTATGTGAGATTCTTCCGTGAATGTGTAATTATTGCTTCCATCAAAACAGTTGCCAAATAACGTTGAAAAGTTTGATCTGCCATCCAGCAAACCACAAAATCCATTTTGAAAAGAAACATTGTCGATTTCGAGATGAGCTTCCAGGTGTAGTCCAGTATCAATTTGTGATAGGTCAGGCTTTTGTATTTCGGTTAAAATCTGCTTGTAATTTTCAAAAAGCAGTTCAACGTTTTTGAGAATCTCTGTTTTTAATTGAATTCCTGATTGTTTAACCTGATTAAGTTGTTTTTCTTTTTCGTCGATCCGCTTTAGTTTGCTCTCATCATCTATTACTTCTTTCTCCAACCGTTTTAACAATTGCTGGTTCGATATTTTTGCAGTGAAGGGATTTAAGGCTTGGTCTACCTGTGTAATTGTTGTTGTTTTAGTTGTGATTGCCTTATCAAAGTCTCCGTAAAGTGTAGTGTATTTGATCGACAATTTATCAAACAAATCGACTGATTCTTTTATATCCTGGCGGATATTATCAGCAATATAATCCTGTGCAATACCTTCTGTAATTTCAAACCACTGTAGAGAAGTAGATTCTAACCTCGTTGCAACTTCTGCTTTTAAATCAGCCAACTCCTGTATATATTCCTGAACTCTTTCTTTATACCCTTCGACTTTTGATTTTGCGATACTTACTCTTTCTTTTTTCTTTTGAAGTTTTGCAAAGAGGGTAGCTTCTTGTGGAGTAAAGCCTGCTTTTTCGTTTAAGTCAGCGATCTCTTTTCTTACTTTATCAATATTATCTTGTATTGCTTTTTTGTCGCCGATTTCCCTTGTTTCTTTAGCCAAAGCTTCTACGTTCGCTCTTATCAGAAAAACCTCATTAATGTCATTGCCAATTTTTAAATTTAGTTCCTGGATTTTTCTGGTTTGTCCTTCACTAAACTTTTTGAAATCGCTGTTCTGGAATAATATACTCTCAATTAGTTCCGCTAGTTTCTTTTCGCCTTTCTGTTCCGCGAGGTGGTTAATGTACATCTGCGGTATATAGGTTATCTGCCGGTTTTGGGTTTCAATCGGATCGGACAATGCATTTATAACACCATCCTTCCATTTCACTTTAAAATCAAAGCCGGACACTTTACTGAATAAGTCATATTCTTTTTCGTTAACCACTCCCAATCTTTCTTTCACCTGCTGGGGATCAATCGCTTTTGCAATATGATATAGTAGTAAAGATTTACCAGAAGATTTACCTCCAATGATAACATTGAGATTAGGGTTGATTTCGATTGCCGTAGCATCAAAATACTGCGTCCCTACATCTCCTACGAACTTCACTTTGTCAATTACATTATAAGCAGTCTTTTCGTCTGGCTTATCATCTTTAATCAAAATTCTAGTTACAGGTTCATACTTTATCTGCCTTAATCCATCAAAGGTTGGATCACCCTTAATCCATGTAAAGCATTTACCAACCCTGTCTTTTTGCGATGTTTCGCTTGAATTATAATGTGCGTCACTACAATCAAGTAATAGATGATTTACAAGCTCTTGTTTCAGTTTCTGTTTTGCGTTTTCACATGCCGCAACAGATTCGGAAGAAATAAATACAAAATCGACTTTATTAATGATGTCTTTCTTTTCCGCAATACTTTGATCATTCCAGGACAGACTGGCCCATTCAGTTTTTCCGATTGCAGTAAGAAAATTATCATTCAAATAAGTATTCGAATGTAGGAGTGATAGAATATCATCTTCATTAAGGTTAAGATTGTTAAATCCTTCCTCCAGATCGGTACCATAGTTTGGTAACTGTTCCGCCGCAACACTTGCTTTTATAGCCTTTCCTAAATCACCTAAACTTTCAGGCGTTATGATGCCGCTCCAGGAAATACCAGATAAACCTGGCGACAGCTGATATTTACCCATCAATCCATTTAGGCAATGGTTCGGTAAGAATTAAGGTGTGAATATGTGGAAAAATTGGACACAATAAAAGGTAAAAGAAAAGGGATTAGTTATGTGTGCAAACAACAAACCCCTTTTCAAAAGCATTGAGCTTCAT
>Ga0114932_10001688_pt1 | contig 24670 bp, 18 predicted proteins | sample 2SBtaG_2_FD_87286 | JGI IMG/M metagenome (GOLD analysis project Ga0114932, IMG submission 87286) | Deep subsurface microbial communities from Kolumbo volcano to uncover new lineages of life (NeLLi) - 2SBTROV12_ACTIVE470 metaG | ecosystem: Environmental > Aquatic > Marine > Volcanic ...
AAAGGCAAATATAGTCCATGGGGGAGAAGAGCGATATTAGTCACCCTAGGTTTTATAATTCCCTTGGGCTTTATTTATTGGTGAAAAAAAGCCCCGCTAAATTAGCGGGGCTGAAAAACAGCTTCGTAATCTAAAAAGCTGAGAGCATCACTGACATCAGTTTTGCCCCCTGTTTTTTAGCATTTATGAGCCAAGGGGAAATCGCGTTTATTTTCTTATTTTTAATTGCTTGGCTTTTTATATGTGCATTAAACTCAGCTGAATTTTTAATTGAGCCATGCAAGCCAAGTAAGTTTAACTGCATCAGATAATCATCGGTATCACCTTCACCTAGCAGCTTTAATATTGCATTCTTACTTTCTAAATCAGCTTTCGTTAAAGTTGTCTCAGCACTAAAACTCTCAGCTCGTGCGTCAGATTTTGTTGCAGATAATGAAATCACATCACCGATCTGTGCATCGTACGGTAAGACGCAATTAAAGGTTATGCCTTCTTTTGCATAATCTAACTTTAATGTGTCGTACTGACAGGTATGTTGCACACTATAATTGTCTAAGTCGTTCATTGTACGGGGTGTGAATCCGAGCAATAACGGTGAGTGGTTCATAACTTTATATTGATTGCTGTATAAGATGATGAATATTATCTAGGAGTTTTGTTACATTAATATTACTAACTGGTCTTTTAAAGTGTCTTTACTCTAAGTGTATGATTTATTTGTTCCTAAATAAAATGAAAAGCACGATGTAAATTATTTTTGCACAAAGTGCATACAATAAAGGTTAATCTATTTAACAGGTTTGTAACTGTTTTTCGAATGATATTTGTATTATCGTAGTGTAATAGTTATGTCATCTAACCGTCTTTGTTGTGATGCTCTACTTTTACTACCACTGGCATAGTTACTATCAACACTACCTAATCTGAAACGTTCAACAAGAAGATCTACTGAGCAATTTTGGCGTGTATTTAAGTTTTCATCTTTAAATATATCGAGTGTATCTAGATCAATGGTTAACTTACCGTCGTCTGTCACATTCTCAAATTTTTCAACATTATTTTGAGAACCACCATCTTTGAGTTTGCAAGAGGAGCTGAGCGTCACGTCTAGTTTGTCTACAGTACTATGATTAGACCACTCGATCACTAATTGTTCAGAATTAGAGAAAGATTGGCTTTTTTGTGGGGCAAGTATTTCAAAGGAGGCAGGCATACTAAGCGTATTCGTAAGGGTAACGTTGTCTTCTGAACGAACAAGCTTAACAACATATTGAGTATTTTCACTGTGTTCATCAAAGATGGCTCTATAATCAATATCAAATACATCGGTATGTTTTTCTAAGGTTTTAGTGTTGTTGCCTACACTTGCTTCTAGCTTATCTGAGCTTGATAGGCTTATATTATTACCAAATTCATCAGTTAAGTTTAGTTCGGCGATAACTCGGCTATCATCGCCGCCTGATGTGACATAAATATTTGACCATATGGCGCGAGTCTTGACGTTATCAGATTCAGTAGTTTCCGTTGAGCAGCCGCTAATAGCTGTTAAAGCGAATGGCAAAATGACATAGATAAATTTGCGCATTACCTTTCCTTTTTATCATTAAGAACAAGCAGAAGTTTCATCTTACAAACTTTCGATGAGTACGTTTCGATTTTAGTGTCAGACATTTACTGCTGTATATAAATTAATTGTAATAGAGTGTAGTGTTTGTGGTTTATTCAATTCAATCATCTTGCTGCGGCATAAATCCAGCAAGCTTTACCTGACGCTAATTGTGCTTCTACTCTCTGATAGTCATCAACTTCATATTCATCTGCTTGTTGTAATTCTGAATCTGTGATTAAAAATACAGTGCCATTAACCGTATCATCTTCATAGTCTGACTTAATTAGAATTGGGTGATATTCTTCGCCACTGCTCTTTATTACCGCTTCATCAGTGATTTTGACTTTACCAAGTTTGTAGCCAATCAATGTATCTTTTTGGCCTTCAAGTAAACGACCAAATGTATCAAGTTGAACTTGAGATTGCTGCAATGTGCCATAAGAAAAAAGTGATTGCATTTTAGTTACCAATACATAAAACAGTTTTTGATTGTACAAGAGTTAATTGAAATTTGAATTAAAAAATGAGCTTGTTAAAGATTTTGTGTTATGAATTTAAAACTTTAATTTAAGGTTCATAGCCCACCTCTTTAAAGTAACACCATAATTTATGATGGTAGACGTGACTTTATGTCGCTCACAAAAGCGCGGGAAAACCCGCGCCTGCAGATGTTAAATATTACTCGGTCGCCCCATATCACCCAGTTCGTAATCACAAACGCCAAGAGGAAAAACAGACTTCAATTGCTCGGTCAATTGAGCAATTCGATGAGAACCATACATGCCTTTTTCGACTGCTGTTTCAACATCAATTAAATGGCACTTAAAAATATCGCCAGCCCAAGGACCGCCTGATTCAATCCGGCTGGTACTGAACATCGGAAAACGTGACTGGCAAGCGCCGTCTGACTTTTGATTCCACTTTCCGTCAAACACGTCTTCGCCTTTTGCATAGGTACTGCCATCGGCTTCGAAGCAGGTATCGCCTAATTCCTGCGGTTTTGCCTCAATAACACTCAGGTCAGGGTTTCGTTTTAGGTTTAAAAGCCATTCATCTATCATGGCAAACGCAGCTATTGTTGGGTCATGATCTTTATGTGAGACCCAAATAATCTGATTTTTATGATCTCCATTGGCTTTATTTATTCTCAATCGGCTATAAAAAGAGGCCGACATATGATGCATGTCTAACTCATTTTCAAGGTAGTGTCTGGCATCAATAATAGGCAAATCAACTTTACCAATAAATACTTGGCCTGAACGATAGGCCGCCTCAATGGCTTCAAGGCTGGCGGTATGACGTTGGGCTGGTCCATGGTTTGCTTCATAAATATTTTCACTGCCCCAAAGGGAAAGCCAGAGCGGTTTGTGAGGACCAAACGGAGTAATGATGTGCTCGACTTGCATAGTCGGCTGCGATTTCCAAGCACCTATGTTGTAATTAATATCAAAAAACTCATCGATACTGATCTTATTCTCAAGAAGGGCATTTAAGCCATATTGCACTCCGACGTTATCCCAGGTTGAACGTCCAAAACCTTGCTTGTCTGTACCAAGCACATGCTTCATATCTTGCCAATAACTCCAATTATTTTGATCAACCACAGAGTCTGCAAATAAAGGTCTTAGAAAGCCCTGTTTAGGGTTGTTGATATATGCTGATAAACCAAAGTAGCCGTTTATACATTCACTGTTTCCGTCTGGGAAGCTTGGCACAAATCCGGCCATGAGTTGATTTAAAGGTTGTAGAAAACCAGCTCTTTGGGGAAAGCCATTAATGGCATTCATGCCTTCAATAAAGCGTCGTTTATCCCAATCTCGCCACGCATTTCTGTCATTAGCTCTAAAAGTAAAATAGTTGTTTAACAGGTCGCAATCCAATGCATAGGTGGTTTGGCTGATCATATCTGGATAACTATAAAGAGGCAGCAAGCCATCTAAAATGCCCGTACTGTTTTGGGCTATTAGGTATTGCGCAAGGCCACCACCTGAGCCGCCAACCCCCACCGTATAAATCGGCTCACCATACAAACTGGTGAACTGCTTTTTAACTCTGCGAGCAGTGTCCTCGGCTAGCAACATGTTATAGGTGTAACTGGTTTTGTTACCGCTGGAACTAATGATGGCATAGCCATCCAAGAGCTGATTAACTTGGCGTTGCATGACTTTATAGGTCTTTTGTCGGCCTTGCCTAAAACCAATACCTGAGCCGCCATTAAATTGATACACTAAGCGATTGTTCCACTGTGACTTTGCTAATCTATCCCCCACTTCTGTAGGCTTGATTGGCATAACAATGGTATAAATAAATCGATTAATCGTGCCTTGCTCCGCCCTAAAAAGTGCGCCTTGGTAGTTTTTGGCCTGCTCAATCGTCAATTTTTCGGGTTGTTTGTCAGCATTAATAGCAAAGTATTGTAAATGCGATTTGACGCCACAATCTTTGCTGAAACCCAAAAGTTCACCAGTTTCACTCGTCACTGGCACACCAAGGCCCTCTGTGTTATCAACCTCAGGCTGACCAACCTCTGAATCAACCGACATACAAAAGAAAGGGTATTGATTCGGTCCTGAATATAAATTGGTTGCTGGTCCGATTCCGTCAAGTGGAATTGGAAAGGGGTAAGTCTCTTCAGGGCGTTGATGTTCAGAAATATGGGGGTAAAAATCGATTAAATAGTTATCTTCTGCAGGTGCAATTGTTTTCACCTGTCTAGCAAGGAATGGATCTGGCGGGGTGAGTTGCTGCCATGCAATAAAGCCAATAATTGCGCTTAAGAGCCCACCAATAATTCCCAAAGTTAGTTTACTCATAACATCACCTTTGGATTATGGCGTTCAATATAAGTTTAGAAATAACTAAAGGAGTGCGTTGTTATTTGTTTGTTAATTAATCGGTTTTTATATTTAACGGCTTTTTGCTAGTATCTGAATTTAGAATTTTACTGTTACGAAAAGGAAGTGAGGGCATGAAGCCATTAATTAGTTCTTTCAAACAATTAGTTGAAAAAATGAAACAATTTTCCTGGTACAGCTTGGCTATGATGATTGTTTTTGTATTTGCAGGGCCAGAAATATTCGTTGCAATGGAATTAACTTTGATGGTCGAAGTAATGGGCGCATCAACTTTCTGTATGTTCTATTTGAGCGCCATTAAAGCCTACTTCGAACCTTACTTAAAGAAGTTAAAACCTTATTTTGAACGCTTTGCTCAATTTGAAGGGCACAGTTTTTTTGTTTTGGAATATAAGCAATATAAGCAAATGCCAAGTATGTTGGTGCATGCTGTGCCAGCAAATACTTTTCTGCTAGGCTTTCTAAGTATGATCACAGCTTTTGCCATACTGACAAAAATTGTTTAGCATTGGTACCAGTTAGTTCAATTGAGTTGTTATGTTTAAATTCATCGTTTCAATCATGCTGTTTTTAAGTTTAGTCGTTTCGCCATATGGGCAAATGACCGCTTTTGCTGCCCATGAATGCGATATGACTATGATGACTCAAGACGGCATGACGCACCATTCAATGGAACAAAGCGAGATGTCAGAAGACGAAATGTCAAAAGATGAATCAATGTTGTCAATGGCTTCGTCATCAAGCGAATCATCAATGGATTGTTGTAAAGTTGAATGTGTTTGTCCGATTAATGCCTGTCATGCTTTTACTTATGTGTCTCAGTCACTTCAAACACTTGGTTTTTTCTCTAGCATTGAGAAAATTCAAAACGCGCCGTTAACACCGTCAGCAGCAGCTATTTCTAACCTCTATCGCCCGCCGATTTTGCTTAACCTAGGATAAGTGCGCCCAAAATTTGGCGTGTATGTCCGATAATACCCATCCTCTTAATTGAGCAATCTATTTTAGACAATGAAAACTTGTCTATAACGAGGCGGAAATTTTGCTGTTTAGTTGTTCTAAATAAAAATTTTCAACGAAGTTAGCGTCAGTTTTAGTACCTCAAAATGATTGAGTGTTATTGAGAGTTGGTATGTTCACCTATTTTATTATTTTTATTGTGATTAGGAGTGCAGGTGATGCGATTTTTTTCAAAGTTAATTTTTTCATTCACGTTATTTTTAAGCCTTTTTTCAAACAACAGTTTTGCACAAAGCAAAAGCATAGAGCTACTTGTTGCTAAAACCCCGACTTGTGGTTGTTGTACCTTGTGGTTAGATCATCTCACCTCCCAAAATATTAAGGCCGAAGGCAAAAACTTTTCACACTTGCAAATGAGCGAAATAAAAAGTCAATACGGCATTGAAGCAAGATATCGCTCATGTCATACCGCGGTACATGTCGACGGTTTTGCATTCGAAGGTCATATGCCTGCGAAATTCATTAAGCAATTTTTACAATCGCCACCTGAAAACGCCATTGGGTTAAGCGTACCAGCCATGCCACTTGGAACACCTGGTATGGAAGTTGATGAAAGGTTTCAAGCCTATAAAGTACTGTTGCTAAAAAAAGATGGCAGCTATGAAGTATTTGCTGAAGTAAGCAGTTATAAGGAGCAATTCTAATGTCGAAATTTACTATAAATGCCGTGTTGTTCAGTTTAGGTATTGCTGCTGGCAGTGCGGGTATGTACTTTTATGCGCAATCAAACGCAGACCATAGTGGTCATGTTGAGCAAAACAATGAAAAAAAACCGCTCTATTGGGTTGCGCCTATGGACTCAAATTATCGTCGAGACAAGCCTGGTAAATCTCCGATGGGTATGGATCTAATTCCTGTTTATGAAGAGTCTAATGGCGAAGATGAGCACGGGCCAGGGGCAATTAAAATCTCTCCCGAGGTGATAAATAACCTTGGCGTTCGAACTACACAAGTCACGCTAAGAGACATGACCCCAACTATTAATACGGTAGGTTATATTCAGTATGATGAAGATAATCTCGTGCATATTCACCCGCGAGTGTCAGGTTGGGTTGAACAATTATTCGTCAAAACAACTGGCCAAAAAGTTAAAAAAGGCCAAGCGCTTTATACCTTGTATTCTCCAGAGCTTGTAAACGCACAACAAGAATTTTTAATCGCTTTGCGTGGCACAGAGTTTGGTTTGATTGACGCGGCCAAGGCTAGATTAAGAGCACTTCATATTGACGATATTTTTATCGAACAGTTACAACAAGACAAAAAAGTCAGCCAGAACGTGACCTTTTATGCACCGCAAAATGGCGTGGTTGCTAACTTAAAAATTCGTGAAGGTTATTATGTACAGCCGGGTACAACCATGATGAGTATTGGCGATCTTAGCAATGTCTGGGTCGAAGCCGAAGTTTTTGAACGTGATGCTGCGTCTGTAACGGTGGGTTTGCCTGTGCATATGACCTTAGATTATCAGCCTGCTCGATCTTGGCATGGCGAAGTCGATTACATTTATCCAACGCTAGATGAAAAAAATCGCACGCTGCGTGTACGTCTACGTTTCGAAAACAAAGATGGCGCGCTCAAGCCAAACATGTATGCACAATTGCAGATAAGCGGTGTAGCAAAACAAGACAGCATTCTCACGCCCATTGAGTCAGTTATAAGAACAGGCAAACAAGACCGTGTGGTATTAGCTTTAGGTGATGGGCAGTTTAAATCCGTCGCTGTACAAATTGGCCAAGTATATCAAGAACAAATTGAAATATTAGAGGGATTAAATGAAGGTGATACCGTCGTTACATCTGCGCAATTCTTGATTGATTCTGAATCGAGTAAATCATCAGATTTTAAACGCATGGAATTTGCTGAAGTGCCAACTTCTGTGTGGGCTGAAGGGGTGGTAACCGCTAAATCAGACATAGAGCAAAGTGTGACAATCGACCATGCGCCAGTTGATGCATGGCAATGGCCACAAATGGTGATGGATTTTGGCGTACTTAACCAAGCCGACTTTGATGCGCTAGAAGTGGGCCACAGTTTACATTTTGAGATCACCAAACAAAGTGATGGCAGTTATCCGATTTCAGCCATTCACATAATGGGTAAAGTTGAAGTCGCTGCGCCAGATACACAAGCCACCGTAAATGGTGTGATCAATGCCATTGATTTTGATGCTCGTGTTATCAATATCAGTCGCGAAGCCATTGAAAAGTGGGGTAGAGGGCCTGCTACCATGGACTTTGATGTAACAGATGGGTTGGATATTTCATCGTTTAAAGCGGGTGATAATATAGAGTTTACTTTTGATACCGCCCAAGACTTTAAAGTCATCGCTATCAAAAAAGTAGTCGATAAAAATGTCATGCAAGAAAGTGGTATGAAAATGCATGAACATAAACATAAACATAAACATAAACATAAACATAAACATACACATCACTAATAGCGAGGAGGCAATATGATCGCAGCAATTATTCGCTGGTCTATCAGTAACCGCTTCTTTGTGGTTTTGATGAGCTTAATTTTAGTTGGCGCAGGGTTGTTTTCGTTGAAGAACACCCCTGTTGATGCCATTCCCGATTTATCTGATGTACAGGTGATTATAAAAACCAGTTATCCGGGGCAATCACCGCAAGTAGTGCAAGATCAAGTGACATTCCCACTCACTACAGCCATGTTATCGGTACCGGGAGCACAAACGGTAAGGGGTTACTCCTTCTTTGGAGACTCTTACGTTTATATTATTTTTGACGATAAGACTGACTTGTACTGGGCGCGGTCAAGGGTGCTAGAGTATTTGAGCCAAGTAGCACCGAGCTTACCCAATAGTGCGAAGCCTCAGCTTGGTCCTGATGCCACTGGGGTTGGTTGGGTATATTTATATGCGTTGGTCGATAAAACAGGTAAGCATGACATTAGCCAACTGCGCAGTATTCAAGACTGGTTTTTAAAATACGAATTGCAATCTGTAGCTGGTGTCTCAGAAGTCGCCGCAGTTGGCGGTATGGTGAAACAGTATCAAGTTCAAGTCGACCCTGATAAGTTGCGTGCCTATGGTATTCCGTTAAATCATGTTCAAACAGCATTACAGCGGGGCAACCAAGAAACAGGCGCATCGGTGCTTGAAATGGCCGAAGCGGAATACATGGTAACCGCAACCGGTTATATCCAAAGTGTACAAGACATTCTGCAAATTCCACTTGGTGTGAATGAAAAAGGTGTGGCACTCACCATTGCAGATGTGGCCGTGGTCAATCTTGGCCCGCAAATGCGCCGTGGGGTTGCTGAGCTGAACGGCGAAGGCGAAGTTGTGGGCGGCGTTGTGGTTATGCGCTTTGGCGAAAATGCCAAAACCACCATTGATGGCGTGAAAGCTAAATTAGAATCGCTAAAAGCGGGATTGCCTGAGGGTGTTGAAATTGTCACTGTGTATGATCGCTCTGCTTTAATCGACAGAGCAGTCGATAATCTATGGGGTAAACTCACCGAAGAACTGATAGTTGTTGCTCTGATTTGCGCAGCCTTCTTGTTCCATTTACGCTCGTCAATTGTGGCAGTGATAAGCTTACCTATGGGCATTTTAGTCGCCTTTATCATCATGTATTTTCAAGGGATTAATGCCAACATCATGTCGTTAGGCGGCATTGCGATTGCCATTGGCGCGATGACAGATGGTGCCATAGTGATGATTGAAAATATGCATAAACATATGGAGAAGACCCCACTTACCGATGAAAACCGTTGGCAAGTGGTTGGCAAAGCCGCCAGTGAAGTAGGACCTGCGCTATTCTTTAGTTTACTTATCATTACCGTTAGCTTCTTACCTGTGTTTATTCTAGAAGCCCAAGAAGGGCGCATGTTTGCGCCGCTGGCGTATACTAAAACTTATGCTATGGCAGCTTCTGCTGGTTTAGCGATCATATTAGTGCCTGTGCTGATGGGTTATTTTATTCGCGGTAAGGTATTACCTGAGCGTAAAAACCCGCTTAATAGATTACTGATTGCGATTTATATGCCAGTTCTTAAAGGCGTTTTACGTTTTCCAAAAACCACAATCTTAGCGGCGATTGCAGTTACAGTAGTTGGCTTTTATCCACTAGATAAGATCGGCAGCGAGTTTATTCCACCTTTAGATGAAGGTGATTTAATGTATATGCCAACGACGTATCCAGGCATTTCAATTGGTAAAGCCAGAGAGCTGTTACAACAAACAGATAAGCTGATCCGTACGATCCCTGAGGTAGACAACGTGTTTGGTAAAGTGGGTCGTGCTGAAACCGCCACAGATCCTGCGCCGCTTACTATGATCGAAACCTTTATCCAATTAAAACCTAAATCACAGTGGCGCGAGGGTGTTACCACTGAGAGTTTGAAAAAAGAGCTCGATGCATTGGTGAAATTACCCGGTGTGACTAATGCCTGGGTTATGCCAATTAAAACGCGTATCGATATGCTTGCAACGGGTATTAAAACGCCTGTAGGCATAAAAATCGCTGGACCAGATCTCGATGTTATTCAAAATATTGGTCAACAACTCGAAACACTTTTACCTAAGCTTGAAGGTACAGCGTCTGTTTATTCAGAACGCGTTGCTGGTGGTCGTTATATCAAGGTTGATATCAATCGAATTAAAGCGGCCCGTTATGGTTTGAATATCGCCGATGTACAGCACGTAGTTGCAACGGCCATTGGCGGGATGAATGTAACCCAAACCGTTGAAGGGCAAGAGCGCTACCCAGTGAATTTACGATATCCGCAAGACTATCGAAACTCACCAGAGCAATTGGCTCGAATGCCGATGGTCACACCTACAGGCCAGCGTATTGCGTTGGGTGATGTGGCGCATGTTTATATCGAAAATGGTCCGCCGGGTATCAAGAGTGAAAACGCACGTTTAAATGGTTGGACTTATATTGATATTGAAGACATTGATGTCGGCAATTATGTTGGAAATGCCAAAGCATTACTTGCAAAAGATCTTGAACTTCCTGCCGGTTATTCAATTAATTGGGCGGGACAATATGAGTATATGGAGCGAGCAAAAGAAAAGCTGAGTTATGTTGTGCCATTAACGCTGGCTATTATTATCATCTTACTTTACCTAAACTTCAGGCGTTTGAGCGAAGTCGTGGTGATCATCGCAACATTGCCGATGGCGATGATCGGCGGCTTATGGCTCATGTATCTAGAAGGTTTTAATTTCTCAGTTGCAGTTGGCGTTGGCTTTATTGCCCTAGCAGGTGTTGCAGTAGAAATTGGCGTGATCATGTTGGTGTATTTGAATCAAGCACTGCAAGAATTAAAAGACGAACACCGAGTCAAAGGTGCAAACATTGAAAAAGCTGACTATTTAGAAGCGATTTTACATGGCGCAGGGTTACGTGTTCGCCCAGTGATGATGACAGTAGCAACAATTATTATTGGCTTGTTACCGATTTTATATGGTGATGGTACGGGCTCAGAAGTGATGAGTCGTATTGCAGCGCCTATGGTTGGCGGAATGTCGAGCGCTGTGCTGCTTACTTTGATTGTTTTACCAGCAGTTTATTGTTTAATGAAAGCGGGTGAGGTCAAAAAGTTTAATGAAAAGTTGAGTTAATAATTCATTGTTACCGCGTGTTTAGTTCGGTAGCACCGACTTTACGTCGGGTGAGAAGTTTTAAATTAAGACGCGAATAAATTCGCTGCTAGCGGGTGTTTAGCTCTGTAGCACCGACTTTACGTCGGGTAGTTTTTTTAACAAAGACGCAAAATAAATTCGCTGCTACCGGGTGTTTAGCTCGGTAGCACCGACTTTATGTCGGATAAGTGTTATTCACAGAAAATGCAAAATGAATCCGCTACTAATAAAATACAGCAGCGAATTCACAATACTTATCAGTTAATTATTAAAACTGATAAGACACACTTAAACGTACATCACGGCCAGGCTCATACATACCTTTTAATGTTTCATAGCCCTCACCAAACTTACTAAAGTCGCCAACACTGCCATGGCTTCGGTATGTTTCGTTAAATAAGTTTTGAATCGAAAGGTCAAAACGTAACTGTTCACTTGGTTCATAACGTGCGTATACATCAACCAAGTTATAGCCAGCCTTGTCGATGCTACCTAGCTTATCAACCCAGCCTAACTCTAAAGAGCGGTGCATAACTTCGATATCATTTAAGTCAGCAACATACTTAAAATTAAAGCCTGTTTTGATGCTATCTGTTACTTCATAATTAAAGTTGACATTAAGTGCATCGCCGACTGCATTTCCTAATCCACCATATTCATAGGCATTAATATCTACATTATTGCGAATGACCTGCTTTTTGCCGCCTTCAACTGAACTATCAGGCCAGACGAATGGCATGTTATTTAATACAACATCGTTATGGTTGAAGCTGACTAATACATCGAATTGATTTGCTTGGTAGCCAGCAACAAGTTCTATACCTTTGCTTTCTAAGTCGCCAATATTTTCGTAGAAAACCCCTTCACGACCTTTGAATTTATCGAATACCACACTATTAATGGTGCTTTGATAAACAGATGCCTCAAATAGCCATGTGCCATCGTTGTATTCAAGGCCAAGTTCAATGTTTTCTACCTCTTCAGGCGCGAGTTCTGGGTTGTCGTTTACTTCACCTGCGGTGAATGCATCTGCAACTTGGCGGCCTCTTAAAGCTTCTGCATAGCCGATGCTTAGTGTAATGTCTTCAGCTAATGTGTATTTAAAACCGGCATTTTTACTAAAGCCGTCTTGCTTCTTAACTGAAAAGTCTTTGCTCTTTGTGACTGGATTGCCTTGTGCATCATATTCAACAACCCATTTGCCATCGACTTTAACCCAGTTTGCTTCAAGGCCTGTGTGTTCTAGCTCGTAGGCGTCATAACGTATACCAAAGCTCAGTAATAGGTCAGGTGTAATTTGCCAATGGTCTTGAGCATACAAACCAGTCACAGTTCCATCTTCGTTTGCTTTGCCGCCAAATGCCTCGTATGACTCAGAGTTAACTTCATCATTCTTTCGTTCAAAGCCGTAAGTTAGAACATGATCGCCTAGGTCACTGGTATTTCTAATATCGAAACCTGTGGTCTTAATACCTGCATTCCAAGTATAAAGCTCGCGCTTTAAAGAAGACTCCGTTGAGTAAAGTGTGGTTTCTAAATTGATGAATTCGTTTAAATACAGTGCATGGTTTAGTACTAAAGTTTCACGATCAGACCATGTTTTGAATAGCGGTGCGTCGATGGTCTGAACCCAGTTCGTTTGCTTACCGAACTCACCTTCTTCTTCGCGGGTTTCGTAACTTACTGTAAAAAATTGGTTGTCACTAATTGCTGCATCTACTTTTACAAAGCCTAGTGTTTGATCTGAGCCTGTTCCAGGGATCAAATCACCTTTGCCATCTTCCATGTTGTCACGGCTGACATTCACATATGAGGCTAACACGTTTACTGAATCAGTAACGCGACCATATAATGCGACACTTTGCTTGTTGCCATCGTTAGAGAAAATACTTGCTTTCGCCAAGCCGCCAAACTGCTCATCCGTATTTAACAAATCGTTCGCAGTTTTTGTTTTAAAACGAATCGCACCACCGACTGCACCACTGCCAGCTGTTGCTTCACCTGCACCAGCTTGTACTTCAACACTTCGCAATAATTCTGGTTCGATTGATACACGACCGATATGGTGGAATAACGTACTGGTTTGTGGCGCACCATCAACTGTAATATTCATCATCGAGTCTTCTAAACCACGCACAAATACCTTTTGCACAATACCTAGTGACCCACCAACTGTAATAGATGGGGTCGCTCTAAAGATATCTTCTAAATCATTGGCTTGATAGTTATCGAGTTGCTCAGATGTAATTTCTGAGTTGGTAGTTGCACCTACAACGACAATTTTTTCAATGTCTTTGTTGTTAGTGTCTGCTTCATTAGCAATGGCTTGAGTACTCAATAAGCTAGCAATAAGGGTAGGTAGTATTTTTGTTTTGAACACAGGAGTCACTTTAAAGGTCATGGAACATCTCTAATTTCTGATATTTTCTAAATCAGAATTATTCCTATTTGCAATTGTGATTGGTAGCACTTTTACAACTGTTACATTTGCAACTTTGGAATGGTGATTTTAACGCTCAGACCACCACCACCTTGATTTATGGCATAAATATTTGCACCAACACTTAAAAGGTGGCGTTTAGCCAATGCTAAGCCTAAGCCAAAACTGTTACTTTCAGCCATTCTGCTGTCGTCGACTCTAAAAAAAGGTTCAAAGATTTTATCCAGCATGTGTTCAGGAATCCCAGGACCAGAATCATTGATTTCTAGTAGGTAATGATCTTGTTGTTTCTCTAGTCTTACCGACACAGTTTCTCTGTATGGAGTATATTTGAGTGCATTACGAAGTACATTTTCTATTGCAGGGCAGAGGGCTTTGTGGCTTGAATCAGAGATCAACGCAGAGTTCGGCAGTTCACTTGCGATGTACTTATTGGCAAACTCGAATCTAGCGTCTTCAATCAATACATCTATTAAATCAACTAACTCTACTTGCTCTTGCTTGATTTTGGGCTGCTCATTTTCAAGCCAAGCAAAGGTAAGGGTATTTTCAACAAGCTTCCTAATTTGCTTAGATTCCCTTTTAATTCTTTCTAGATGCTGCGCACTATTGCTCGAGTCAAAATTCTCAACGGCAATATCTAAGCGAGTTAATGGCGTTCTCAACTCATGAGATAAGTCAGCGATGAGTTGTCTTTGATTTTCGATCAGCTCTCCAATTCTTGATGCCATAGAATCAAATGTTTTGGCAAAATGAGATAGTTCATCATGTCGTTTTGAAAAGTACTGGCCCACTCGAACTGATAAGTCTCCCTTGCTGAATGCGAGTGTGGCATTGTCGAGGCGATGTAATGGCGTAATAATGTGTCTATATAGAATGAACGTAAGCAATATAAGAAGCATCATCGGAATGACGATCTGCAGTGCAAATTTTGTTGTTAACCAATGCGCACCCGGTCGCATTCGTTCGGGTAATCTAATTAAAAAACTGGCGCCATAATCTTGAAAAGGCAACTCCATTATCGGGTTATCAGAAAAGTAGAGGTGTATTTTCCAATCAATACTACGTCCAAAATGATAGTGGCCTACGATGTCTTTATCATAAGGTTTACCTGCAAATTGCTTTGCTTTAAAACCAACGACTGACACCCATACGTTTTCTTGTTGCTCTATTTCTTGAAGGTATTTTTCTAATTCAACAAAATCTTTTTGAACGTAATATGACTCAGCTTTGTCGCCCCAAGCCCTTAACTCAGCTCTGTGCTCAGCTTTAATAAAGCTCATTTTCTCTTCGGTTTTTAAAGTGATGGTGTGTACCAAGTAGAAAAATGTCACTATACCTGTTGCTAGAATAAAAAATAGCTTCCAGAAAATTTTACGTTTCATTTAAAACAGTATCCTTTGCCATGTACTGTTTGTAAGCGATCTCCTTGCCAGCCCGACTCATTCAGTTTGCGCCTTACACGGCTTAAATGCATATCTATGCTGCGGTCGTAAGCCCCCAGTTTTTTATTCAATACAGCTTCGTGCAACTCGGATTTTGGGATAATAACGCTCTGCTTACTCAGTAAATGCCACAATAATTTAAATTGGATGGGGGTAAAATCTAAAAGTACTTTATTAAGATGTACTTGTTGTGTGTTCACATTGATAGATAAGCCATCAAAGTACATATTCTCTTGGCTGATAATTTCTAAGTCGGGTTTGGCACGTCGCAAAAGGCTCTCAATACGAAGGAGTAACTCTTGGCTGTTAAAAGGTTTGGCGACATAGTCATCGGCTCCATGAGTAAATCCTAAAATACGTTCTTCTTCTGCGCCTTTAGCTGAAACCATGATCACAGGGATCTGACTTACTTTTCTTAATTGTTGGAGTAAAGTGACGCCATCAAGTTTTGGCAACATTTTATCGAGTAGCACTAGGTGATATTGTTCAGATTTGGCTTTATCAAATCCATGCTCCCCATCAAAGCATTGTTCAACGAGGTAGCCTGCTTTTTTCAACAAGTCTGATAAATAATTGCTAAGTGTTATGTCATCTTCAATGAGGAGAATTGAGGTCATGGAATATATTATTGAAAATAGAAACTGTTACTATTTGCAATAGTAAGCTTATCAAAGGTCCGTGTAAATCACTATGTGCCTTTCTTGAATTAGTTTCAGAAAGAAGACCAAAAGTAAAAACTAGTATTTAAAACATAGTGTTAACATTTATATTTTAATGATTATAGGTGTGAGTTATCTAGATGCAATCAGAGAGCTTGCTCAGTTACATTGAGGTCGTTAGACTGATTGCGATTTTTACTACACAGGACAATGTTGTGGAATTAACAACCTGGCTAAGCTTAGCCACTATTTGCGCAATCGGCGCTATGTCACCGGGTCCGAGTTTGGCTGTTGTTTTACGTCACTCTCTATATAACAGTGCAGGGCATGGTATTGCTGCAAGTATTGCACATGGTGTTGGCGTTGGTATTTATGCCGCATTATCAATCGCAGGCTTGGCAAGTTTAATTACCCACTTTCCTATTGTGTTTCAGACACTAGTTTACGCTGGTGCGGCATATTTAGCCTATATGGGTTATAAAATCTTGACCAGTAAATCCTCGGGTTTAGATGTTGCTCAAGCGAGCGCAACGAGCTTTAAGCAAGCCGCACAAGATGGTTTTGCCATCGCTTTCTTAAACCCTAAACTAGCAATCTTCTTTATAGCTTTGTTTTCACAATTTATACAACCAGACGCCATGACATTGTCTGTCGCTGTATTAATGTGTGGCACAGTATTGGTTATTGATACTGCGTGGTATTTTTTTGTGTCGGTTGCCAGCGCAAAAGCGCGAGAGAAGTTTGATTTGACCAAGAAGCAAGCTGTGATAGACAAACTTCTAGGCACTGCGTTTTTATTGCTTGCTGCAAGGGTCTTGTACCAACAGTTGGTTGCCTAAAATGAAAACCGAGCATGTTAAATATGCTCGGTTATTTCGAGATTAAATTTTTAATTTTTAATCAGGGTAAGCTTCCATAATCTTTTTGACTTCATCCATATTCTTGACAAAAGTATCGACTAAGTCAGGATCAAAATGTTGTCCTTTTTCTTCTTCAAGTAGTTGCAAAACATCTTTAGATGGCCAAGCTTCTTTATAGCAGCGAGAATGTGACAGGGCATCGAATACATCTACAAGTGCTACAATCCGGCCATAGATATGAATTTCGTCACCTTTTAAACCATTCGGATAACCAAGCCCGTTGAACTTTTCGTGATGCTGACCAGCTACAATAGCTGCTGCTTTTAATGTTGGGCGTTTCGAGCGGGCAAAAATATCATGGCCAATATTCACATGGGTTTTCATCACCTCAAATTCTTCTTCGGTAAGCGTACCCGGTTTAAGCAATACAGAATCAGGAATAGCTACTTTGCCGACATCGTGCATAGGAGAGGCCATGTAGAGCTCTTGTGCTTGCTCTTCAGATAGGCCAATCCAAAGTGCTAGAGCGCGAGATAAATGCGCTACACGTCTCACATGATTAGCGGCTTCTTTTGAGCGACTTTCGACTACTTCGCCTAAGGTCTCAATGATTTCTGATTGCGTTTCAAAGATCTCTTTATCAAGCTCTAAATTATCAAAAGCAACAGAGATATTATTCGAAAAAAGCTCGAGTAACTTCTTATCTAATTCATCTATTCGATTAATACCCTCTAAGTAAATGAGGTTTTCTCCTGCATTAATTGTCTCGAAATAGCCGACAAAGCAATCATTCTCAATGACACTTTTACGGTTAGTACAAGCATTCTCAATCATTGCTTGAATATTTTCAGGGGGTTCTACAAGATTGCCTTCTTTTGGACAATAAGCGCCAGTGCCAGCAAGAAATTGAAGTTCACCGTCGACTTTTCTTACAGCAAAGTTGTTTTTATTTTTTGCTATTGATTTATCTGCATGAAGCAGTGCTGCTATTTGTACTAGTAAGCCACTAGCAAATTCATGAATGGAACGGATACGGAACAAACTCGCTGTTGAGTCGATGACTCTCTCAAGACCCTCTCGATGGTTTTCAAGCTTCTTTCGAGCAAGTTCTATATCTTGAATGTCTCTAAAACCGCGTAATCCGGTATATACAACGGTAAAAAGTTTATCACTACTCAAGCTGGTTTTGTCTTTGTAATCATTTATATCATAGTTGGTGATTACCGCTCTTTCTGGTGCTTGACCAGGTTGACCCGTTCGTAAAATAATTCGTATAAAGTGGTTATCTAATTCTTCTCGGATAAACTTTGCCACTTTTAAACCAGCATCATCCGTTTCCATAACGACATCTAGTAAAACTAGCGCTATATCGTCTTGAACAGAGAGAATTTTCTTTGCTTCATCTCCACTGTATGCGCTAATAAATTCAAGACTTCTTTCGTCAAACTCGAACCGGTTCAGAGTTAATTTCGTTACAGCATGAATATCGGGTTCGTCATCAACGATTAAAACCTTCCATGGTGCTTTGTGCGCCTCTTTCGGCTTAGAAGATTTCTTAAATAAGCCCATTATCCTCACCTTTTGAGTTTACTTTAATATCAATAGGTACATTTATTATGAATTTTGTACCTTTATCTAAATCGCTTTCGACACTAATCGTGCCATGCATTTTTTGCCTAACTATGTTGAATACCACATTCATACCTAGGCCTGATCCTCCATTGGCACGATTAGTGGTGTAAAAAGGCTCAAATATTTTATTGATGGTTTCTTGAGTCATTCCTTTTCCATCATCAATAAACTCAAAAATTAACCTATCTTCTTCAGTATAGAAGTTTAATTCTACTTTTCCTTCTGACTGGGGAGCGTAAGCATGTATCAATGTATTCTGAATCAAGTTTGTGAAAATTTGCGCCCAAGAACCCGGGTAATTATTAATAATTAATGGAGCTGTTTTAGCGTTGATCTCAAAGGCAACCTTGCTTTGTTTAAGCTTGTTTCTGAGGCTAATCATGGTTTCATTTAAATATTGAATGATGTCAAACTGTCGAATTTCTTCGGCTGATTGATCAACTGCAACAAGTTTAAAGCTTCTAATTAAATCTGCTGCACGTTGTAAGCTGTTATTTATCGTACTAGATAATTCTTGAGATTCATTAATAAATCGAGTGAAATTATCTTCTTCTAGCTCACCCTCATCAAATAATCTGGCGACTTCTTTTACGGTTATTTGAAAGTGAGAAATGCCTGTTAAGCTGAGTCCAATTGGCGTATTTATTTCATGTGCAACACCAGCAACAAGCCTACCTAAAGCAGCCATTTTCTCTGATTCAATCAGTTGAGATTGTGTGTTTTTTAGCTCTATGAGCGATTTAGCTAATGCTAATTCAGATTGGTGTCTGACTTCTATTTCATTTTCAAGTTGAGCGTGCTGCTCGTTAAGGTCAGTGATTGATTCTTGTAATTCTTGAGTTCTTTTATCTACAATTTTTTCAAGGTCTTTATTTTGTGCGTCCAAACTAGCAAATGCTTCAGAGGTTTTATTTATCATCGAATTAAGGGCAGATTGTAAAATACCTAGTTCATCTTTATGATTCTTTGCAACACTGATCATTGAATTGTCTAAATTATTAGGATTGATTTCGCATGCTTGTTTAGCTAGTTGTCCTAGTGGAGTCGTTAAGAGTATTTTAAAAGCAACTGAAATCAGTAAAAAAACGGCGGCTGTTTTTATCGCGGCATTGACACAAAGCATCACAATACTTTGTCGAATGCTATTAAAAATAAAATTGGTATTTGAGTAAAAGGTTACCTTTCCAATTTCAGTTATCGTGCCTTTGACAGAAATTGTCAGTGGAAATGTATGAGAAATAAGGGCATTGTCTTGAGATTTGTTATTTGAGGTAACTCCTATATTTACAATAGATTCATTTTGATCTGTGGTGATTATAATTCCAGTGATGTGAGGCAATCCTATAATGCTCTTTGCTTTTGTGCTAAGTTGTTCATAATCTAAGTTCAACAAATCAGAAGCTAGAATATGCTTAAATGTATTTTCAGAGGCTTCAAATACAGTGTAAACCTCCTCATGTGCATGACGATATTCAACGTAAATATGAATAGCTGTCACTATTAAAGTCAGCATTAAATAGATCGATAGAACAATACTGAGAAACTTAATTGATATAGATCTGACCAATTTTAACCCCAATAGCGACATTAAATATGTAGTTAACTGTATTAAATTTAGTCACGCTTATCGTGCTGGGCAAGTTTTGTTCAAATTAATGAAAGAGATACAAGTTTGCTAGGTTCATACTCGCTCTCGATTTATTGTTTGCAATTCTTAAAGTTTTAATTGAGCTTGTAGGTTGTGACTTTACTTGGCTGGCTATTTTCTATTTCTGTTATCTAGAGTGTTATCCGACACCATTGGGGTCCGATGAAGTAGACCTTAATTTGGTGATACTCATGATTACTTTATTGGACTATCAAAGTCAGTTTACAGCAAAATAAATAAACCTCTGTCGATTAATTTTTCTCCTTATATAATTTAAGGTAGAGCCTCTAAATTGGCGTACTTTCCTATATTCTTAAATAAAGAGCTGTTAATTTATCGAGTATTCGCAATTTACCTTCGTAATATTGAAGAGCTTTAAAAAGTAAAATATGTAAAAAATTTAAAAGGATTAGTTTGTGCCTAGGTGATTATTGGCCTGATAGCGGTATTATCTAGAGACAGGTTTAGATGTGCCAAGTAATATTCTATAAAAGGCCATGTTTAGACAAGCTCATGCTGGTTGTTTTAATGCGTTTTTTGGGATTATAAACTACAAAAATAGAAAGCTTTATAAACATCTGTCTGAGTTAAATAGTTCGTTTTTTTTCATTAGGTTAATTAAAATAGTTTAAAGGTAGTTATCTAAGTCTATGTCAATTTCTTCGCAGTCAGCACGATATTTGGGTAAGCTAATATCGAGTCGAGTGTATTTACATTCTTCACTAATAATTTTTATAGTGCCATTTAGAGATTGTGTGATGATTAAATAAACGATATGCATACCTAACCCAACTTTGCCTTTAATTCGATCTGTGGTGTAAAAGGGTTCAAAAATCTGGTTTATCTCGTCTTTACAAATACCAGTGCCATTATCAGAAATAGACAAGTACAATTTATCGTCATCACTTTCTATCGCTATTTTTACTTGTTTGAGATCTTGCTTTACAAGCCCATGTTCGATTGCATTTTCAATAATGTTGCTTAGTGCTTGAGTGAGTAAATTGACATCAGTGTCTATCTCACATTCGTCTCCATCAATAATAAATTCGACATCTTGGTTTAATTCTGAAATAGGTAAATAAGCAAATTCAATCAGTGATTTAATTTCGACCCCTTTTTGCGGACTAACATTTAGAGAGCTATTTACTTGCTTAAATGTTTCAATCAAATTGACTGCTTTGTCGAGATTTCTATCTATTAGTAAGTCGGCTTCTTTGCAAGATGATATAAATTCTTTCAAATCGTCAGCACTTAACACGCCCTTTTTAAAGAGTTGCTCGAGATTTTCTAGAGAATATTTAGATAAACTATGGCTAGTGATAATTATGCCAAGTGGTGTGTTGATTTCATGCGCAACACCAGAAATCATTCTGCTAAGTGAGCTAATTTTTTCAGCTTCAATTAATTTTCTTTGATTAACCGATATAATTTCTGCCATCTCATTAAATGTCTTTGCTAAGTCACCAAATTCATCTTTAGATAGGTCATCAATCCGAGTATCTAAATCTCCTTTGGCTAATGTCATCGCTTTTTGTGAGTAATCTCTCAAAGTTGCTTTAAGCTGAAGATAAATGCCATAAACAAAATAAATTACAACCAGATATAACAAGAGTGTGACAACTAGCAATGCAAAAAATTTAAACCTTTGCTCAGCGCATCGAATCTCTAAACGCGTTTCAACATACTCTAAAACTTGAGCGTCAAACTTACGCATTCTGTTTATTTCACTCGAATAAAAATCCAAATATTCTCTCCAAGTTGGAAGTGTATCTGGCTCATCCAATATTTGTTCATAAGTGTAATTTAGCAGTTTTTGCGAACTGTTTAGCTGCTCTTGCAGGCCATTTTTAATGTTAAAATCTTTATTGAGGTACACAGAGATGTGAGTAGATGCGTAATTATTTAATGCTATGTTGTCTTCTGCTTGAGCCGCGAACTTTTCTAACGTGTGATATGTGTAACTATCGATACTGGGCATACTCAGAGCATAAGCCCCTGTAGCACGAAGAAAGCCGATATTTTTATAAATTTTAGGTGTTTCATTAACAAAGTTGTTGATAAGGTAGAAATTGACAGGGTTATCGTCATGAATAAGGGCACTTTCAAATGTGATGATCTTTGCCAAAAGTTGAAGCTCAAGTACCACTTTATCAAAATGAAGAAACTGTGATTCAATCCCTCCACGCATAATCGCTTTGCTTTGATTCGATTGCTGCCACTCAGCTTTGACATTTTCAATTTGTGTTCGGATCATATTACTGTTTGTTTGTTGCTCAGATAAGCTAGTGGACAACAATTTAATTTTCTCTGTTATTACTTCTTTTTCTTTTGAAACGAATTTAATTAAATGTTCATCTAAATTCACTTCTTGTAAAACAGCATGATCTCGAAAATCCTGTATTTGATAAATGGTGGTGATGAGTGTCTCAAGAGAATTGACGCCGTGTATTTCTTTTTGAGTTTTTTGAATATTTTTATTGGTATCGATTAAAAGAACAATCAACAGAAACAGTAAAGGAATAGAGAGCATGGCAATGATAGCCATAAACTTATGAGCAAATGACATTTGCTTACTGACATTAATTGCAATATCAAAAAAGCGATTTTTCACAATAAATTCGTATAAAGTTATTAGCTAATTCTAAAAGCATAGGTCAGTTATAAATAGTTTCAACACAGTTTTTATAACCACAGTTGAGAAGAAAATAATATTTTGATAGGCGATTAACTAAATTGTGCTTCAATACACTCAACTAATGCTTTTAACCCTTTCCCTTTATTTACTACTTTCCAGGCAATATGTAATGATTGCGGTACTGATGGCTCTGCCAAGGTGAGTGTTTTTAATGTACCTGATTTAATCTGAGCACCTATTTGATCAATTGGTAAAAAGCCAACACCGACACCTGCCTCAATGGCGCAGATTTTCTGTTGTAAATTGCTAACGTATAAATGCTTTGAGCCTTCAATGATGTTTGAGGACTTTGCAATGACATTTCGGCTGGAATCGTGCACAACCACAGTGCGATATCTAAAAATGTCAGATGACTCTATCGTTCTGCTTAGCTCATGAAGCGGGTGCTCTGTCGCTGCAACAAAGACACTATGGTACTCAGTCAGCGTCTTTGCTCGTATACCTTGCTGCGCTGGAATAGGATCTGATGCACCGATCACCAAATCAACTTCATCTTCTATTAATGCTTCCCAAGTGCCGTTTAACACTTCTTCTTTAAAGTCTAGTTCGATGTTTTCGTGCTTAGCTAAAAATGTATGACAGGCTTTAAATACTTTGTGTTCATCGACAATGGTATCAATGGCGATACGTATTTTAGGCTCCCAACCGTGGGCGATGGTTTGCGTTTGCTCAGTTAATTTGCCTACTGCGAGTAAGACCTTTCGACCTTCTTCAAGGAGATGCTGACCTGCAGGAGTTAATACTGAGCGTCGACCTTGGCGCACAAATAAAGTCACACCCAGCTGTTCTTCAAGCTTTTGCACAATATACGAAATCGCTGATGGAACTTTATTAAGTTGCTCAGCAGCACTGGCAAAACTGCCACGTTGGTCAATGGCATCGAGTACCAGTAAGGCTTCTAATGTAAGAGGGGAGTGCTGCATATCAGTAATAAAAACATTCAAAATTATTGTTCAAATATTTTGAACTAACTTATCAAATTCTGCCAGTTATTTGTTTGCTAATGCTTACCTATAATGAACTCACTCCTTCAGAGAAACACTGAAAACATAATTAACTAAATTTAAGAGAGCAGCAAGAATGAATACATCAACTGTACTAAACGTATTAAAAACTAACGATCAGTTATCAGCTTTACCACTTCGCGTAGTCGCAGGTATTTTATTTATTGCCCATGGCGCGCAAAAGTTATTTGCATGGTTTGGAGGCTATGGCCTTGAAGGCACTGGGCAGTGGATGGAGTCAATCGGCTTAGCGCCGGGTTATTTAATGGCACTCATGGCGGGAAGTGCAGAATTCTTCGGCGGGATATTTTTATTAGTCGGCTTACTTACTAGACCAGCCGCTGTGGCACTTGCTTTTACTATGTTAGTGGCCATTTTTGCAGTGCATTTCCAGAACGGTTTATTTATGTCGAACAATGGGTATGAATTTGCTTTGTCACTTTTTGCAATGAGTGCTGCATTGGTATTCCAAGGGGGTGGTAAGTTTTCGCTAGACCGTATTTTAACGTCTAAGTTGGCGAGCCAAGCTAACCCGCAGCTTCAATCTGCTAGCAACTAAAATCGAAATATAAATTAAAAAAGTTTTTAAAACGCAGAAATCAAATTAAAGAAGTTACTGCTAATAAGTGACTTCTTTCTAGCAAAATATTTAAAGCATTAAGAGGAATTTATTATGGGTTTATTACAAAACGGCAAATGGGTTGATAAGTGGTATGACACCAAAGAAAGTAAGGGCGCATTTAAACGCCAAGACAGTAAATTTCGAAACACAATTAGCACAGATAGCAATAACCCTTATCAACCTGAAGTAGGCCGTTATCACCTTTATGTTTCTTTAGCGTGTCCTTGGGCGCACCGCACATTGATTTTAAGAGCATTGAAAGGGCTTGAGCCTTTAATTGATGTCACCGTTGTACAAGCACAAATGCTTGAAAATGGCTGGGAGTTTGATGAAGACAAAGACCCGCTTTATGGTTTTAAATATGCGTATGAGCTGTATTTAAAATCAGACCCTAGTTATGAAGGCCGCGTGACTGTTCCAATTCTTTGGGATAAAAAAACACAAACCATAGTTAACAACGAATCCGCCGAGATTATTCGTATTTTTAATACTGCGTTTAATCAACTAACTGGCAACACCGATGATTACAGTCCAGAAGGTTTATTATCTGAGATTGATAAAATGAAC
>Ga0114932_10001691_pt1 | contig 24641 bp, 19 predicted proteins | sample 2SBtaG_2_FD_87286 | JGI IMG/M metagenome (GOLD analysis project Ga0114932, IMG submission 87286) | Deep subsurface microbial communities from Kolumbo volcano to uncover new lineages of life (NeLLi) - 2SBTROV12_ACTIVE470 metaG | ecosystem: Environmental > Aquatic > Marine > Volcanic ...
ACATCACCGCGTTGGCAGACTATCTCGCGGCGAGCCGGTAGCGAATGCCGTGTCGAGGTCATGCCTCGACGACGGCCTGCATTTTTTCGAGTCCCTCGCGAGCGACCTCCTCGGGGTCCCGTTCCCAGAGGTCTTCACGGAAGAGTTCCAGCGAGAGCCACTTGTTGTAGCCGACCTCACGGAGCAACTGGCAGTAGCGGGCCAGGTCGAAGATGCCGTCGCCGGGCATGACCCGGTCGGGGTCGTGTTGTTCTTCACGGGGCTTGGTATCGATGCAGTCGTTGAAGTGCGAGATGGCGATCTGGTCGGCAGTCAGCTTGGTGATCGATTCGACATCGCCACCGCCTCGGTAGATGTGGAATGGATCCAGGACAGTGGTGGCGTCGGCATCTCCGCTACCCTGCATCACCTGCAGTGCCGCCTCGATCGAATTCACCTGCTGGCTGAACCCCAGGAATTCCATGATCGGTTTCACGCCGAATTCGCGTCCGACTTCCAGCAGTCGGGCGTATTGACGGGCTCCCAGTTCGAAATCGACCTCACCCAGTGGCGGTCCGCCAATGGCGTAGGTGGCTCCCACGGCGATCGACTGTTCGAGTCGTCTCTTGATCTCGTCGATCTCCTGTTCGTACTCCGCGCCGGTTGTGTCCCACCAGCCCTTCAGAAAGATCGTGGTGGGAACTTCCAGTCCGTTGTCGTCGGCCGCCTTGCGAATGTCGGCCAGCGTGCCGCCGGTCAGCAGGTAGAGGTCGATGTCATCGTGCCAGAGTTCGATGGCCCCGTAGCCGGTCCAGCCGGCGATTGCGATCTTCTCCAGGATCGGAGTTGGTCGGATGGTGCTTGAGTTGAGGCTGTAAATGAAGTCGGCCATGGTGATTCTCGTTCCGCAGTGGTCTTCCGTCGTTGCAGGACGAATTGTACTCTGCCGAAAGCACCGCTTCCAAACCCGGCGAACTCAAATGCACCGACCACGTCGAATCGCTGCCCGCCTGTTGCCGGCCGTGGTGATGGTGTTGGGGTGGCACGTCCTGGCGTTTCCGTTGCTCGGCGGTGAGATCACCAGGTACGAGACCGGTCATCTCGTGTTGCACACCGATGTGCAGCCAAAGACCGCCCGGATGCTGGTCCAGGCATTCGACACGGCGTGGAAGACGTGGGTTGCGGAGTTCGGTCCGCCACCGGCCAACTCGGCCGGGCGTCGGATCATTGGTTGCGTGATGGTCCAGCCAGAGGATTTCTCGCGGGCTGGCCTGTTGCCCAGGTCGATCGAGGAGTTCCTGGAGGGCGATCATCCGGGCAAGCACCAGGGGCACCGTTTCTGGATGAAGGACCAGAAGGGCGACTACTACCGTCGGCACCTGATGGTTCACGAGGCGACACACTGCTTCATGACCACCCGTGGTGGACCGATGCTTCCCGCGTGGTACCTGGAAGGCACCGCGGAACTGTATGCCACTCACGTGGTCGATCCGCGGACCGGGCGTTTCCACTTTGGCGTGATGCCGACCGATACCCGGCAACTCCCGGGCTGGGGTCGATTGGGGATGATGCGTCGGGATGTGCGTCGCGGGCGGGTGCCTCGGTTCGAATTGATATCACGGTTGTGGACAACCGAGCACAACAAGATCGAGACCTACGCCTGGTCGTGGGCGTATTGCCGCTTCCTGGCATCTCACCCGACGTACAGCACCGGTTTCCGGGAACTGGGCAAGCACCTTGGTGACGGGAAGTTTGACGCGGCACTGGAGCGGGTACTGGGATCGCGGTCGGATGTGTTGCAGTTCGAGTGGCAACTGGCTGCCCGGGACATGGTGCCCGGATTTGATTTCCGACGGGCAGCGATCCGTTTCGTTCGATCCGCGGCGTTGTCCCCCGAGGGGACGATGGTGGTGGTGGCCGCTGACCGGGGGTGGCAGTCGACCGGTGTGCGTGTCGAGAAGGGTGCGAACGTGAAGTTGGTGGCCAGCGGACGTTTCATCCTGGCTCGCGAACCCAGGCCGTGGATCAGCACGGCCGGGGGCATCAGTTTTCGCTACCACGCCGGGTTGCCGCTGGGACGGTTGGTGGGCGTGGTGCAGCCGGACCGGGTGACATCGGACAAGCCGCCCCGCGTGGTCTCGCTGGGCAGCCAGGGGAAACTGGTGCCGGAGACCTCGGGAATCCTGTTCCTGCGGTTGAATGATTTTCTGAGCGAACTGTCGGACAACACCGGGTCGGTGACGGTCCAGATCACGACCGGGACGGATCAGCCGGGCAGCGATTCGGACAATGCACCCACCAGGTGATCGATGTCTGCGGCAGTGTTGTAGAGGTGGCAGGAGATGCGGATGTAACGGTGTTCGTGCAACGTCGTCACGGGGGTCTCGATCCCGAACTGCTGCTGGAGAGTCCGTTGCAGCGAATCGACATGACCGTGCCCGGTCGTCGCGTCAGGGTTGGGTGGCAGGGGCACGATGGCCATGGGCCCGTACCACTGCCTGCTTTCGGGCAGTGGTGATTGCAGCCCGGTCAACTCGAGCAGTTGTCGCCGGGCGGTGTTGACCAGGTCGTGTGTTTGATCACGGAAGTTCTCGATCCCATGGTCTTCCAGGAACGAGATGGCCTCGGGGATCGCCAGCCAGCAGGCCGGGTCACGGGTACCGCCCCAGGTGAACTCGTCCTTCCACGACGAGTCGCGTCCCCCGACACTGCCACCCCAACTCGTGATCGCCGGCCGGATGCGAGGCTGGTGTCGTCGCCTCACCCACAGGAACCCGCTGCCAAAGGGTGCCGAGAGCCACTTGTGGCAACTGGCGGTGTAGTAGTCGCAACCAAGTTGATCGATGGCCAGCGGGAGCATGGCGACTGCGTGTGGACCGTCGACACAGACTGGCACACCGCGTTGCGAGGCGGCCTGGCAGATCGCAGCGATTGGCAGCGTGGTGGCCGTGGCCGACGTGACATGGCTGGCGACCAGCAACCGCGTGCGGTCGGTGATCGATGCGACGAGATGTTCGACCAGTTGTTCGGCCGAGTCGTCCTCGAGCAGTGGCCAGGGCAACCGGCGGACGACCAGTTCGGCTCCGGCCGCCTGGCAGGTCTTTTGCCACAGCCGACGCACGGCTCCGTATTCATGATCGGTCAACAGGACCTGGTCACCCGGTTGCAACTCGACGCTGCGGGCAACGATGTTCATTCCGGCGGTGGCGTTGTCCACCAGCACCAGGTCCCGTGCGTCGGCACCGACGAATTGTCCCAGCGCCGCACAGGCCTCGTCCAGCAATCCCTCGAGGCGGCGGACGAAGAACTCCATCGGCTGTCGCTGCAACTCGGCTGTCCATCGTGCCTGGGCCTCGCGGACTGGCCTGGGAGCAGGACCAAACGAGCCGTGGTTCAGGTACGTGACACCCTCGGGGATATCCCAGGCGTCGTCGATGAGTCGGGCTGTGTCGGTCATGGCTGGGGAGGTTGCGGGCATTCGGATTGGGAATCCGCTGGAAGCGGGCGCGGGCCGGCCAGGAGATCGGGTTCGAGAACGGTCATGGTTTGCCATTTCCCGTGGAGGAATCTCAGCAAAAATCCGATGGCCAGGGTGATGATGAAACCAGTGCAGGCGATCCAGCCAACGTGCAGTGTCAGCATGCCGTTGTGGGCGGCAAGCCAGGTGGGTAGGACCATCACCAGCCAGGCGGCGACCAGCGTCAGCCACAAGCCGAACCGCGTGTCACCGGCCCCGCGTACTGCCGAACTGAAGACGATGATGATCGCATCAAAGAAGGCGTAAACGGCTACGTAACGCAGTAGTGTCACCGCCAGTTTCTGCACCCGGGCGAAGTTCTCAGCATCAGCCATCGCCGCATAGGGCATCAGCAGGATTTCGGGCACGCTGAGATACAGTGCCGAGAATGCGAGCATGTAGACGGCGGCCAGCCCGAAGGCGATCCAGGTTGTTCGGATGGCCAGCCGCGGTTGGCCCTCGCCCACCCGTCGCCCCACCAGTGTCATCACCGCGGTGCCCACCCCGAGCATGGGAACGAATGCCATCGAGTTGATGTTGAAGGCGAGGTTGGTGGCGGCCAGTTCATCGGAGCCGATCTGGCCGAGCAAGAGCAGGAAGACGGTGAATCCGGCCACGTCCACCAGGGACATCACACCGTTGGGAACACCGTACTTGATGAAGCGGCCGAAAAGTTCGCGGTCGAAACTCCGGTTGGCCAGCAGGCCAAATTCCTTCACCGTTTCGGGCCTCAGCAATACGATGGCGTAGAGTCCCACCGCGGTGAACTGGGCCGATACGGTTGCGATGGCGGCCCCGGTGATGCCCCACCCGGGAACCGGGCCGGCGCCGAAGATGAGCAGATAGTCGAGGCCGATGTTCAGCAGCGACGCGGTGACATTGACCCACATCACCACGGTGGTGCGTCCGCGGCCGGTGAAGAAACCCGAGAGGGCCCCACCGAGCAGAAAGGGAAGACTGCCCAGGCAGAGGACACGGAGGTAACGCACCTCCTGGAGCTGGACTTCCGGATCGTGATTGCCCCACGCGAAAATCGGCCCGGACAACGGGGGGAGTAGTGCCAGCAAAAACCCGGCCACGACGGCGAGGTAGATGGCCTGCCAGAGCGAGGCGGCGATGCGATCGGGCCGCTGCGCTCCATCGTATTGCGAGACGAAGGTGTTGGTGTACATTGCCACGCCGAACGGGACAGACAGCAGGGTCCAGTGCACCATTGAAGCCGGCATGGCCGCGGCCAGCGCTTCGGGACTGTGCCAGGTCAAAAAGACCCGGTCCACAACATACATCAGCGTGACCGAACCCGAACTGATCACCAGTGGCAGGGCCACCTGGACCAGTTCCCGGAGACTGCCCGGGGCGGGTTTCGGTTTCGAACTGTGGCCGGTTGTCACGTCCGCGAACCTCCCGCAGTGCTCGTTGGCAACAACCGGTTGCGTCGGTTGTTCTCGAGCACGCGTGCGAAGGCGCTAGGTTAGGCAGGAGGTGGGATCGGGTAAAGGAGGAGACGGTTGACCGGGACCGGTGGCGGCTCGTTGCGATCGCCCGGGCAAGCCGCTAGTTTGCCCCTTGCGCGGTCTCGACACCTTCCGGAGCCACACCATGATCTCCTTCGACCTGCAAACAACGCATCGTCTGACACGGGCCTGGATAGTGTTGTTCGTGGCAGTGCTGTTGCCGGGCACCGTTTACGGGGATGCCAGGCTGGCGGGGATCTTCACTGACCACATGGTATTGCAACGGGATCGCCAGGTGCCCGTGTGGGGCACCGCGACGGCCGGTGAGAAGGTTCGAGTCGTTTTTGGCAAGCAGGTCCACAACACGAAGGCCGACCAGGATGGCCGATGGAAAGTGACGCTGGCGGAGCTGCCCGCCGGTGGCCCCCATTCCCTGGTCGTCCAGGCCGGAAACACGTTGACGATTGAAGACGTTTTGATCGGTGAGGTGTGGTTGGCCAGTGGCCAGAGCAACATGGCGATGCCGGTACGTCGCTGCAAGGATGCCCAGGCGGAACAGGCGGCGGCCAACTTCCCGAAGCTCCGGATGTTCACCGTCAAGAAATCCGCTCAACTGGCTCCTGCTGACGATTGCCAGGGCACCTGGCAGGTTTGCAGTCCCCAGACCGTGGCTGGGTTCTCGGGCACCGCGTACTACTTTGGCCGTCGCCTGCACAAGGAACTGGGGGTTCCGGTGGGGTTGATCAACTCGTCGTGGGGCGGAACCGCGATCGAGGCCTGGACCAGCCTGGATGTGCAGAAAAAGGACAGTCGCCTGGCCCCGGTGTTTGCTCCGTGGAAGAACAAGCCCGGCCCGGATCGCAACAAGCCAGCCAATCTCTTCAACGGGATGATCCAGCCGCTGGTCGGTTATGGAATCCGGGGGGGGATCTGGTACCAGGGCGAGCGCAATGCCAAGTCGCTGGCATCGGCCCGGCTCTATCGACACCAACTGCCGCTGCTGATCAGCGACTGGCGGAAGAGATGGGCGCAGGGTGGGGCTGAGGACTTCCCGTTCTTCTGGGTGCAGTTGCCGAATTTCAAGGCCCGCGGTGCGGATCCGAACCCGGTCACGTCGTGGGCGGTGATGCGCGAGAGCATGCAGTTGGGTTTGAAGACGGCGGCGACAGGGATGGCAGTGACCATCGATGTCGGAGAAGCCAGGGACATTCATCCGAAAAACAAGCAGGCCGTCGGGCACCGGCTGGCCCAGGCGGCACTCGCGATGACATACAAGAAGGACATTGTTCCCATGGGCCCGTTGATGCGGTCGGTGACGATCGAGGATTCTCGGGTGCGGGTGCAATTTGATCACGTGGGCGAAAAACTCGTCGTGCGAGGCAAGCAGGGAGCCAGCGTGACGGGGTTTGCCGTGGCTGGCCCGGACAAGGTGTTTCATCCGGCGACGGCGCGAATTGACGGCAAGTCGATGGTGGTCCAGTCCGGAGAGGTGCCCGACCCGATTGCGGTGCGGTATGCCTTTGGCGACAATCCGGCTGTCAACCTGTTCAATTCGGCTGGAATTCCCGTGGCACCATTTCGAACCGACGACTGGAAGCCCGCGGTGGCTCCTTGATGGCGTGACGAATAACGAACCGTATCTGTTGCGGTTGAGCAATCGGCTGGCGACGGGGCTTTCGGAACTGGATTCCGACCGCCGCGAACGTCACCGCCAGTTTCTGCTGTCCCAGCAGTTGCCCGATGGAGGATTCCGTGGTCGCGAGGGCGACTCGGATCTTTACTACACCAGTTTCGCCGTTCGCGGATTGTCCATGCTGGGCGGACTGGGCCCCGGGGAGTGCGAGCGGATCGGGCAGTACGTTTTGGCTTGCCGGTCCCAGGCGTTGTCGGTCATTGACCTGGTCAGTTGGCTCTACACCGGCCTGGTGGTGCAGTTGGCCGGTGGACCCGATCCGTTGTCAGGAGCCGATGAGGGTTTTGTGGAGACGGTGGCCGGATCACTGGAGAGCACCCGGACGGCTGACGGCGGCTACGCCCGTACGACCGAGGGAGCACTGGGAAGCACGTACCATTCTTTCATGGTCGCCCTGGCCTACGAATTGTTGGGAATGAGTGTTCCCGATCCGAATCGGATGATCCAGTTCATCTACGACCGCCAGCGTGACGACGGCGGTTTTGTAGAGATTGCGCCGATGAAGCGCAGTGGCACCAACCCGACGGCCGCCGCCGTGGCGTTGCTGGTGATGCTCGGAGGAATGGACGAGGAGTTGCGCGAGGACGTGGGCGAGTTCTTGAAGGTGGTGCGTGGAGACGAGGGCGGCTTCCTGGCCAATACCAGGATTCCTTTCAGTGATGGGCTGTCGACCTTCACCGGGTTGTTGACCGTGCAGGACCTGGAGTTGGACGGCGTGCTGAAAAACGATCGGGCCGAGGCGTTTGTCGTCGAGGAGTTGGAGTTTCCCACGGGCGGATTTCGGGGGGCGGCGTGGGACACGGATGCGGACGTCGAGTACACCTTTTACGGCCTGGGAACGTTGGCCCTGGTGTCGGGGTCACGAGAACAGTCGCAATTGTCCTAAGGCGGGGCACGGCCAGTTGCGGTGGACCCGGGCTGAGAGGATTCACGGTGGGTGTCTCGCGGGCAGTAGGCGACCGGTGTGGTGGATCACGTGCAACCGATGATGGGAGTTGGTCAATGGCGAGTCCTGGGATGGGGGGTTGACTCGTGAAGAGAAATCCGGGTAGAGTTCTCCGCTGAAGCGGTCCGTTGGAGATGGGCCGCGAGACACATGAAAATTGGGAGAAAACGGAGTTTCCCATACTGCTTAAACGCTCACGACAAACTCCGGTCGGAGAGCCAACCTGGTGTTGAACCGTGTGGCTGGTCGATCGGTTCGGGTGACGCGTGGTCTTGGGGAGCATGAAGCTCGATGCTGATCCGTCAAGACGGTACAGCTCTGTGGGTTCACGCTCCGGCCAAGTTGAACCTGTTCTTGGAAGTCCTGGGCAAGCGAGCTGATGGATTCCATGAGTTGGAAACGCTCATGGTTGCTATCTCGCTGCATGACACCCTGAGTTTCACGGAGGAACCCACACCAGCGATTCGGCTGCATTGTCATGGCCGGCTTGGCGGCGCTGAAGCGGTGCCAACAGGTGATGACAATCTCGTCGTCCGTGCGGCGAAGCTTCTGCAGCAGTACTCGGGCACCTCGCGGGGTGTTTCGATTCACCTGTGGAAGCGGATTCCGATGGCGGCGGGTTTGGCGGGTGGATCGACCGATGCGGCGGCCGCCCTGGTGGCGCTCGACCGGCTGTGGGAGCTGGGCCTGGCACCCGAGGAGCTGTTGTCGCTGGCCGCCCAATTGGGCAGCGACGTGTCTTTTTTCGTCCGTCGCGTCCCGGCTGCGATCTGCAGGGGCCGCGGAGAGAAAATCCAGGTGGTCGATCGTCCGTTGGAGTTGTCGTTTGTCGTGGCACGACCGGCGAGTGGTCTGTCGACGGCCGAGGTTTTCCGGCATTGCCGGGTCAGTTCTCGGCCTCGTTCGGTCCGACCGCTGGTTGAATTGCTCATCGATGGCCGACTCAAAGCCGCTTCGAGGTGTCTTCACAATTCACTGCAACAGACCGCGACACAATTGAACCCGGAGGTTACCGACCTGATCACTCGACTGGATGGCCAACCCGTGGTGGCGTCAGCGATGACCGGAAGTGGCACGGCCTGTTTTGGGCTGTGTGGCACGCACCGGTTGGCTGGCCGCGTCGCCCGGGGGCTTCGCGGAAGCGGGGTACCATGGGCTATGGCGGTACAGGCACGGGCGTGAAGGAGATTGGATAGACCGAACACTGGTCAGCGGGGAGGCTGAGGATCCGCGACAAGGAGGACAACAGTGGAGATCACGGAAGTTCGCATCAAGCTGATGGCTGATCCGCATGAGCGCCTACTGGCGTTTTGCTCGGTCACTTTCGATCAGTGTTTTGTCATCCGGGACCTGAAAATCATTCAGGGGACCAAGGGGGCCTTCGTGGCTATGCCCTCGCGGAAGCTCACCGATCGGTGTCCGCAGTGCAACATGAAGAACGACCTCCGTAGCACCTTCTGCAACCAGTGCGGTGCCAAGCTCTCTGACGATCGTGCGCTCAAGGGCGACGATGGTCGGGCCAAGCTCTACGCCGACATCGCGCACCCGATCAACACGGCGTGTCGCGAGATGATCCAGTTGCGGGTGATCGAGGCATACGGGGAAGAGCAGGTCAAGGCAAACGAGCCGGGCTACATCTGCGCCTACGACGACTACGACGAGGACCGCTACGCGGCGTTGGCCGATGGGTCTCCGGCGATCGCGGGACGCATCGAACCGGCGGCCGATACACCCGCTCCGCCTCACGCACCCCGGGATGCCAGTGCGGCCGAATCGATCGACCACGAGCCTCCCGATTTTGGAGCGGGCGTGTTGTAGGAGGGGCTTCCTACTCGAAGTACTCGACGGCGTTGCGGAACACGGCCAGTCCCGCGCCCTCGCCGGTGAGTCCCAGCCGGGTCCAGCGAGGGTGTTGGGTGGCGTGCAGGAAGCGTTCCGGGTGGGGCATCAGCCCGAGCACGCGGCCGCTGGGGTCGCCCAGGCCCGCGATGTTGGCAACCGATCCATTCGGATTGTGGGGTTCGGGCAACAGCGGATCGCTGGCCGAGGGAGCGGAAGCCGGGTCGGCCTGGGGCTGCCCGTCATCCGGTCGGTGCCGATAGCAGAGCCCGACCTGGTCGTTGGCGAACCAGTCGGACAACACGCGGTCGTCACGTGGAACCAGTCGCCCCTCGGCATGAGCGATGGGCATGTCGATATGGTCGAGGCCTTTCAGGAAGACATTGGTTTTCGAGACGACCTGCAGGCGGACCCAGCGAGCGGTGTACTTGCCGTTGTTGTTCCAGGTCAGGGTGGCGTCGGGCGCATGATTCTCGGGGTCGTCATCCCAGGCTGGCGGCCATTCCGCACCGCCCCCCGGAAGGATCCCCGCCTTCAACAGCACCTGGAATCCGTTGCAGATGCCCAACGCCAGCTTGTCACCGGCCAGGAAGCGGCCGATGGTCTCGGAGAGTTGTCCTCGCAACTGGCTCGAAAAAATCACCCCGGCACCGATGTCGTCCCCGTAACTGAAACCGCCGGGAATGCACAGCACCTGGTAATCATCCAGCAACCGCGGATCCTCGAGCACACGGAACAGGTGCACCCGATCGGCCACCGCTCCGCACGAGGAGAAGGCAAAAGCGGTTTCCACATCGCAATTGGTGCCTGGGGCACGCAGAACGCAAACACGGGGAGTCGTCATGGGAGCCAGCCCGTTTGATGCCGCGGAAGGCAATTGGGCAGCGATGCTACCGGTGACGGTGAGGAAAAGGAAGCCATCACCCTGCGGGTTTCCCTGCTCGGCCATTCCAGTTTAGGATCAGGCCGTGCGAAACGTGGCCAATCAACAAGGGTGGGTCGTGATGTTGCGAACACAACGCGTGAGTCGTTCGAGTGTGTCGGTGTTGGTCCTGTTTGCCTGCTGTTTGATCGGCCCGTCGGTTTCGGTGTCGAAGGCTGATGGAATCGATGACGACCTGGCGGCGGTGGCTCGAACCGGTCCGGGTGGCCGCGGATCGGTGGCGGCCGGAACCGCAACCCGGCGGCTGTCTCGTAACGGCCTGGAACTCTTGCCACGGCTGCTGCAAGCCATGGACACCGACAACATCGTGGCGGCCAACTGGTACCGGACGGTTTTCGAGACGATCACTCGACGCGAATTGTCCCGGGACCCGGCACCAGAATTCCCCGTGTCGCTTCTCAGGTCCTACGTCACCAATCCCAAGCGGCAGGGGCGTGTCAGGCGACTGGTGCTCGACCTGGTCGAGCGACTCGAGCCGGGCGCGACACGGGCCCTGATTCCCGGCATGCTCGACGATCCCGAGTTTCGAGACGACGCGGTTGCCGCGGCGTTGACACGTGGAGACCGGGCCAAGCAGGCGGGGCAAACTGACACGGCGATCGCGGAATTCCGCAAGGCATTTCGATCGGCTCGCAGCCCCGGCCAGGTTGGAACGGCGGCTGACAGGTTGAAGGGAGTCGGCCAGGAGGTCAGCGTGGTGGCCCACATGGGTTTCGTCACGCACTGGCACCTGCTGGGCCCTTTTGATGCTCCCGGGACGAGTGGTTTTGAACTGGTGCTGCCTCCCGAGAAGCAGGTGGCTGCCGGGGTCGACCTGGCGGCCACGTATGACGGCAAGGGAGGCGGCAAGATCAAGTGGGTGCGACACCATTCGAGCGACCGGCTTGGGCAGTCGAACCTGATCCGGGCGATCGCCCCGGTCAAGGAGGCGGTCGGTTACGCCTACACCGAGGTGCTGTCTCCGCGTTCGCAGACGGTCCAGATCCGTTGCGGGGCGGACGACAACCTGACCATCTGGCTCAATGGCAAGCAGGTCCTCAAACGCCTGCAGTGGCTCAATGGCACACGGCTCGATCGATTTCGCACGACCGTGAGCCTGAAGCGTGGTCGCAACAGGATGCTGGTCAAGGTGTGCCAGGGGCCTCAACACAAGAACCCCGCGGTGCCCAACAACTGGTCGATGCAGTTGAGGATCTGTGATGCCCAGGGCGGTGGCGTGGGGGTCACCAACGGTTTGCCGGCAGTGCCCGAGAAGAACGCGGCGAATTCCAGGGAGTTGAATCGATGAGGAATGCCTTCTGCAATGTCCGTGATTGGCTCACGGTGTTGGTCGTGATTTCAGCGGTCACCGGCGTGGTCCGGGCCGAGAACTGGTCGGGCTGGCGGGGACCGTCGCGCAACGGTGTCAGTGCCGATACCGGGGTGCCGGTCAAGTGGTCGGCCGAGTCAAACGTTGCCTGGAAAACTCCCCTGCCTGGATCGGGAATTTCCAATCCGATCATCTTTGACAACCGTGTCTTTGTCACCGCCTCGGATGGCAAGAGCCTGGCCAACCTGCATGTGATCTGCCTGGATCGCGACACTGGCGAAGTCCATTGGCAGCAGCGGTTGTGGGGAACCGCACCGACCCGGTACCACGGCAACAAGAGCAGCATGGCCAGCCCATCGCCAGTGACCGATGGGCGTCATGTCTGGGCCTTTTTTGGCACCGGTGATGTGTTTTGCCTGGAAGCGGCAACGGGTCACCTGGCCTGGCACCGATCGCTATCAGGCGAGTACGGCGTCATTGAAAACCGGTTCGCCGCGTCAAGTTCACCGATCCTGTATCGTGACACGCTGTTGCTGCAGGTTGACCATTATGGTGACAGTTACCTGGTGGCCCTGGATCACAAGACGGGGGCGAATCGCTGGAAGGTGGACCGTCCGGGGCGGTGGTTGTCCTGGAGTTCTCCGCAGCTGATCCGCCTGTCAAACGGCCGTCACGAGTTGATCGTTTGTGGATCTCAACGGGTGGAGTCCTTCGATCCGGGGAGTGGCCAGGCGTTGTGGTCGGCCGGTGAGATGCGTCGTGAGTGCATTCCGACGCCCCTGTTCATCGATGGGCGTTTGTATGTGGTCAGTGGCCCGAGTGGTCCGTCGATGCGGATCCGTCCGGGTGGCCGGGGCGACGTGACCAGCACTCATGTCGAGTGGAAAAATTCCCGCGGGTCGCCCTTTGTGCCTTCGGCGATCGTTGTTGGCAAGAGGTACTACCTTGTGACCGACGCGGGGATCGCGACGTGCCTGGACACAACGACGGGCAAATCGGTGTGGCAGAAGAGGTTCGGTGGCGGTTTCACGGCCTCACCGGTTGCTGCCGGAAACCGGATCTACTGGGTCAACGAGTCCGGTGTCACGCTGGTGATCCGTGGTGGCGGCGATCGGTACGAGGAATTGTCGAGGAATCCGATTGGCGAGAGTGTCTTTGCGTCGCCGGCGATTTCTCAGAATCGCTTCTTCCTGAGGACGACCAGGCACCTGGTCTGCGTGAAGCAGTCTGACGAGAAGACTCCGTGAATGGCACAAGTCGTCTAGGCCCTGGCTGGCCACGAGGCTACAATCCCGCGCGAACGGCCAGAGGCGATCGAGCTGGTGCCGGAGGGCGGGATGCGACGACGCGTGACCGATTTGACGAACCGCCTGATGGTGGTGCTGCCGGTGCTGCTGTCCGGCTGCCTGATCAACCAGAACACCCGCATGCCTCAGCCGAGGCCACGTCACCCGAAGGCGGAGCGGCACAGCTTCGAGTTTCACGATCCATTTCCCAACGCCGAATTGGGTCCGGTGGGTGGTCCCCGTCCGCCGGGAATGTCGGTTCCACGGACCGAGGCCCGTCGGGCGATGGAACAGCGGGCCGCTCACGGTGGCACCCGTCCTCGGTCCTTCTGGCTGCCGCCCCTGCCCGGAATGGCTCCGAAATCCAGTCCCTCGGCACCGCTGTTGCCCAGGATTGTGCCCGACTGATCCGGCGGCTGGTGCTGTTGTGCCTGTTGCTGCTGGTCCCACTGTCGACGGCGTCTGCCCAATCGAAACCACGTCCGCCGGCGGTCACGCGTGGCGTGGTCACGCCCGAGGCCGACCGCGCGATCCGGACGGGCCTGGCCTTCCTGGCTTCCCGACAACATCCAGACGGATCATTTGGAACCGGCAAGCAGTTCTCGCACAACGTGGCCGTCAGTTCGCTCTCGGGACTGGCTTTCCTGGCCGGTGGTCACACGCCGGGCCGGGGGCGATACGGCAGCCAGGTCAGTCGAACCGTTGACATGCTGATCGAGTCGGCTCGACCCAGTGGGTACATCATCAATGAGCCCCACGTGTCACACGGCCCGATGTACGGTCATGGATTTGCCACCCTGTTTTTGGCCGAGGTCCACGGAATGGAGACCCGGACACGAGTCCGGGCGAAGCTGAGAAACGTGCTGTCCCGATCGGTGGCCTTGATCGTGCGGTCTCAAAATGACGAGGGAGGTTGGAGGTATGAGCCAGGAGGTGTGGAGTACGCGGACCTCTCGGTGACCGTGTGCCAGGTGATGGCGTTGCGTGCCGCGCGGAATGCCGGGATTGCCGTCCGTCGGGAGACGATCGAGAAGTGCACGGGGTTTGTCCGCCGTTGCCAGAATTCTGATGGCGGCTTTCGCTACATGCCGGCGCGTCGCCAAAGTCTGTTCCCAGTGACGGCGGCGGGACTGGTGGCACTCTCCAGCGCTGGCATCTACGAGGGGCCCGAGATCGAACGGGGGTTGGCTTTCTTGTCGCGATTCGCGGCAACACCGGAGGTCGCGTCCCGGGCCCCGGACCACTTTCTCTATGGACACTATTACGCCGTCCAGGCCGCCTTCCAGGCTGGTGGTGAGACCTGGTCGCGGTGGTACCCCCTGATCCGCGATCACCTTGTCCGGACCCAGCAACCCGGGGGTGGCTGGAGTGATCGAACATGCGACCATTACGGCACGGCAATGGCATTGTTAATCCTACAGGCCCCCAACAACTACCTGCCGATCTTCCAGCGGTGACGTGGGAGGTGGGGCACGAGGTGAGAGGATGCACGCATCGGCCTGGATGATCTCCGTCGGTCTGCTGGCTATCCCGTTGGCCCTGGTCGCAGAGGATCAGTCGGAATCTCGTGACCAATTCGAGTTGATTGATGGTGAGTCGATCGAGGGCCGTCTCGTCGAGTTCCGTCGCGACGTGGTACTGGTGGATCGTCAAAGGGTCCCGGTTGAACGGATCGTGAGATGGGACCGGTTCGCGAGCACACGAAAAACGGTGGGCGGGCGGCGACCCGGAACCGACGAAGTGTTGCTGGTCGGTGGCGATCGTCTGAGATGTCGGGTGCAGACGATCGACCTGGAGTACGTGGTGGCTCGCTGGGACGTTCTCGCCCGGCCCACCGTGTTCCGAGTTCCGCTCGAGCATGTTCGGGCCGTGCTGTTCGCGCCACGAGCGGCCTCGCGGATCGGTCGCAGGCCGGACATCGATCGTGGTGGGCGGTCGGCCGACGAATTGTTGTTGCGGGGCGGTGATCGCCTGGTCGGTGAATTGAAGAGTGTTGGTGCCGAAATGGTCGAGTTGACAACTGCCGTAGGGACTCGCCGGGTGGCGAGACAGTCGGTGGCGACGTTGCTGGTGAATCCTGATCTGCAGGTGATGGTCCGGCGGCCGACCCGTCATGTTCGAATCGCGTTTTCTGACGGGTCGCGGTTGACGGCGACACGGCCAATCTCCGGCGAGAACCGGTTGATCGGGCTGGAGTTTCCCGGGATCGAGGTGGTCGGAGCGGCCGTCGCCGGGAAGGCTCACGTCAGGGTTCCACTTCCGGTGATTCGCAGCGTGCAGTTTTTCGGTGATGAGATTTTGCGGTTGACCACGAGGACGCCGGAACGGGCGGTGCACACGCCGTTCCTGGGCACGGTTCGGCCACCGGTGATTGATGGTTCGATCGGCGGCGGTCCGCTGGAGGTGGGCGGCCGTTGGTCGGCCAGCGGGCTGGGAATGACCAGCCGAACACGGATGACCTGGCCGCTTGATGGGCGTCACCGCTGGTTTTGTTCTCGGGTGGCAATCGACGACACGGCCGGCGACAGCGGTGACGTGGTGTTTCGGGTGCTGGTGGATGGACGATCGGTCTGGAGCAGTGGCCCGGTTCGCGGTGGTCGGAAACCTCGAAAACTCGGGCCCGTCGACTTGGCCGGTGCCAGGAAACTGACGCTGGTGGTTGACTATGGTCGTCGGGCCGACGTGGGCGATCACGCGGCGTGGCTGGATCCCCGGCTGGTGGTCGAGTGAGCCGATCGCGGTGGGCTCAGCGGTTACGGGTGAACAACCGTCGTCGCAATGCGGTGACCTGGCTGAGGTCCTGGAACCGCTTGCGGTGGGCAGCGTCCTGGATCATGGCGTAGAGAATCACGTTGACTCCGATTCGGACTGCGTCACGGGTGACGTAGCCGGTGCAGGCGACCGAGGATTGTCGCTGGAGTGCGCAGCTCAGGTCATGGCGGCTGTAGATCACGACGTAGCGTCCGTCGACTCTCAGGCCCTCGAGCATCGGTTCTCCCTCGCGGATTTCCGTCGCCAGTGCCTTGTTTCCCGCTCCACCGGCGGGAACCACTCGCCGTTTGACCTTGCGGATGTCGTAGCCGAGTTCAAGCCGGAACATTTCGTGGTCGGCCGGGATTCGTTCGAGTTTCGCGTCCGGATAGAGCTGGCCGACCATCCGTCGGAAGCTCTTGTCAAAAGGCTTGGCACCGCAGATCGCGTCAGCGAACAGCAGCCCACCGTTCTTGAGATAGGTCCGCAACTGCTTGGTTTCGCCAGCGGAAAAATCGAAGCGGTTACGACCATGCATGAAGACAACGGGGTAACGGAACAGGGCGGGGTCGGTGGCCGGCAGTTCGAGCGTGCGGGTGGAGGCGGTACGTGGGAAGCTGCGATTGACGGCCAGTAGCAGGTTCCGGATGGCCAGTGGTGCGTCGTTGTAGCCTCCCGCGTGACGCAACTTGGGCACTTTCAACAGGCCGCGTGCCACACGATCCTCGACACCGCCCTGCTCGGCCAGTTTCTGCTGGTCGAGCTTGTTGGGGGGTTCCCGTCCCGTGGCGTAGGCAATCACGTTCACGCCAATCTTCATGGCCCGGATGATCATCGTTTTCAGCCCGACCGGCCGGTCCGGCGGGTCCTGCTTCATCCACTTGTTCCAGAGGCAGGAGAGGTCTTCGGGAGTGAAGATGATCACGGTGCGGCAGCCGAAATCGACGCCGTAGAGCTTGACGCTCTCGGGATCGGTGAACAGGTATTCGCTGCGATAGACGGGGTGATTGGGTGACAGTGGTTTCAAGCGGGCCTCGCCGCCGGGATAGAGTTTCTTGACGAGTTGAAACATTCCGTCGTGGAAGCCGGCGCCCTGGCAGCAGTTGACGGCGAACAGGAAACCTCCCTGGTCGAGATACTTCCGGAGAATGCCGATCTGCTGGACGTCGAGTTGTGGGACGTCGCGACCGGACATCATCTGTACCGAACCCTGCAACAGGCTGCGGACTCCCTCGGGACCCTTCAGCCGGTTGATGTCGACGACCTGCCAGGTCATCAACTTGGGCCACTTGGGGAGCCCGGTGATATGTTCAACAAGGTTGCGGGCGTCGTCACGGTGCTGGTTCCAGTCCGTGTTTTTTCCGAATTGCAGCTTGTTGACCAGGACGGGTGCCAGCCCCTTGGAGAGGAACAGCAGTCCGAAGCTGGTGGCGATCACCTCGTCGCTCTCGATCCCGGCCGAACTCCAACTGCCGTTTCGCTGGTTCTGACCGTTGATCAGGTAGTGTGCTCCTTCGCGGTACCAGTCGTGGTTGCCGAAGAATCGTCGTCCGGAGAGTCGTCCGGCCCGTTCCATGCCATAGAGGTAATAGAACAGCCAACTGCGGCCGCCGGGGTTGGAACCGACGGAGAAATGCCGGCCCATCCAGGCCAGGGCTCGGTCAAGCTGCCGGTCCTCGGTGACCGGTTCACAGCAGCGAGGTTGGCCGTTGGGGAGAAGGTCTTTTTCGTCACGGAGCATGCCACTGGTGATCTGCAACGTGGCGATGCCGGCCACGGTCATGCTGCCACTGCTGCCCAGGGCACCTCCCTCGCGATTGTAGGACCAGCCCCCGTCTCCGTTCTGGGCCCTGAGCCAGTGAGCGCGTGTTCTTTGCCAGACTCGACGGTCGACCAGTGCGCCGGCGTGAGCGGCGTCGCGAAGACCGAGAATGGCGAACTGTCCGTTGCTGCGATCGCCACCACCACCGGGACCCTTGAAGGAATATCCCCACAGTCCGGAATTGGGACCCACCGAGATCTGCCCTTTCTGGAGTTGGTCGGCGAGAGTCTGGATGCGACCCCGGTCTCGTCGACCATCCTTGGCGGTAGCCAGGGCGCTGATTTTCAGAGAGATCTCGTAGGTCTCGGTTGGCTCGGCGTCCGGCCCCCTCAGGAACTCGATCGCTCGCTTGATGGGCTCGTCCTCGATGGTCATTCCCGAGTTCAGCAGTGCCAGTAGCACGAGGCTGGTGACCCCGACATCGTTCTGGCGGCGGACCCGGGACGACCATTTGCCGTTGGCCGCCTGGAGTCCCAGCAGGAATCTCTGGGACCGCCCGATGGACTGCAGTACCGATTCGGCCGTCAGATCCGCTGCGGTGGCCGGTGACGGGTGCCAGGCGAGCGAAATGATCAGCAGGATGACTGGGATCGACGGCAGTCTCGACATGTCCTCGATTGACTCTCCGCAGGGATGGTGTCCATGATGTCCCGGCATGGGCGTCCCCATCTTCTGGTGCCCTCGCTTTGCGGTCAACACGGGTCGTCCCCGCCAACGGTTCTCTCCTGGATTCGACTCTTTTCAATCAGCCACTTGTTCCATGACCGACCAACGCGATTTTGATGAACTGCTCGAGAAGTTCCGGCGTCACCGCGAGGTGATGAAGGAGGAACTGCACAAGGTGATCATCGGGCAGGACGCGGTGATTGACCAGATGCTGGCGGCGATTTTCACCGGAGGCCATTGCCTGCTGGTGGGGGTGCCCGGTTTGGCCAAAACGCTGATCGTCAGCACGATTGCACAAATCCTGGACGTCCGATTCAAGCGGATCCAGTTCACGCCGGACCTGATGCCATCCGACATCACCGGCACGAACGTGCTGGACGAGACCGACACGGGTCGTCGCGAATTTCGGTTCGTGCACGGCCCAGTCTTCACCAATGTGCTGCTGGCCGACGAGATCAACCGGACCCCACCGAAGACCCAGGCGGCCTTGTTGCAGGCGATGCAGGAGCGGGAGGTGACGGTGGGCCAGGAGACCTATCAACTGCCCGATCCATTCTTCGTGATCGCCACGCAGAACCCCATCGAGCAGGAAGGGACTTACCCGCTGCCGGAGGCACAACTGGACCGGTTCATGTTCAATGTTCGGGTTGACTATCCCGACCTGGCCGAGGAGGAACAGATCCTCTCGGCGACCAGTTCCGTCAACGAGGTGGAAACCCGCAAGGTCCTTTCGGCCAAGTCGATTGTTTACCTGCAGCAGCAGATCAACCAGATCGAGGCGGGGCCGTTGACGATCAATTACGCGGCTCGATTGGTCCGGGCAACTCGCCCGGCCGACGAGAGTGCCCCGGAGTTTGTTCGGCAACTGGTCGACTGGGGGGCCGGGCCCAGGGCCGGGCAGTTCCTGTTGGCCGGTGGCAAGGCCATGGCCGCGATGGCGGGTCGTCCGAGCGTCTCGCTGAACGACATCCGCCAGGTGGCCATTCCCGTGTTGCGTCACCGTGTCTCGACCAATTTCCAGGCCCAGGCCGAGGGAATGACCAGTGATGACGTGGTCGCGCGACTGATCAAGGAAGTTCCCGAGCCCTCGGTCAGCAAATACGACTGATTCCTCTTTCCAGGCTCTTCCCCCAACCGCTTATGCCCGCGATCGAAGAGTATCTCAAGCCAGAAGTCGTCCGCACCGTGGCGCGGCTGGACCTGCGGGCGCGGTTTATCGTCGAGGGATTTCTGAGCGGTTTGCACACCAGTCCGTTCCAGGGGTTTTCCGTTGAGTTCAGTGAACACCGGAGGTACGCCCAGGGGGACGATCCCAAGCTGATTGACTGGCTGGTATATGCCAAGACGGATCGTTTCTACGTCAAGGAGTACCAGGCCGAGACCAACATCACCGGTTACCTGGTCATGGATCTCTCCGAGAGCATGGGCTACACCCACAGGCAGGAGTTGACCAAGTTCGACTACTGCATTTGCCTGGCCGCCGCGCTGGGATACCTGATGATTCATCAACAGGATCCGGTGGGACTGATCACCTTCGACGAGGCGATCCGGGCCAGCCTGCCAGCCCGCAGCAAGCGGACGCAGTTGGCCAACGTGCTGGCGATGCTGGCGGGTGCGAAACCCCAGGGATCGACAGAAATCGGGGAGAACCTGGCGAGGATTGCGGCGATGATCCGCCACCGGAGCCTGTTGATGATCTTCAGCGACCTGCTGACGGATCCCGACTCGGTGATACGCGGGCTGCAGCAACTCCGGCACGCCGGTCACGACGTGATCGTGTTCCACGTGCTTGACGAGGCCGAGGCAACGTTTCCGTTTCGGGGAATGGTTGACCTGAAGGACCCCGAGAGTGGCGAGTCGCTGGTACTCGATGCGGAGGGCATCCGGGGAGATTATCTGGAGACGCTCGAGGCGATGTGCGACCGTTACGAGAAGGAGTGCCATTCGATAGGAGCCGACTACGTGCGGTTGGATACGAGCATGCGGTTCGATCACGCATTGGTCGGGTACCTGTCGCAACGCAAGGCGAGGTTCTAGGAGGCGTTTTTGGTGACTCGGGAGCGTCAGCAATCGTCATGGTCGTCACGACCGTTGCGACACCCCCGTCGACGTGACAGCAGATCGCCAGCGGCTTCTTGCACGCCCCCAGAGTGGCTCGTAGAGTTCAAAGCGGCCCCGCCCGATTGGTGCGCCGCACCAAGAATCTCTCCAACAGTTGTACCGTGTACTGCGTAGGCGCAGTCGAGGACCGGTGCCTCTGGCGTGGTGAGATTCTTCAATCCACGAATCACTTCCCTCCCACCGCGGACACCTGCGATGGATACCAACGAAGCAGCTAACCAAGACATGCAACCCGAGTCGGAGTCGGCCGAGCCTGCGGCCGAGCCTGCGGCCGAGCCTGCGGCCGAGCCTGCGGCCGAGCCTGCGGCCGAGCCTGCGGCCGAGCCTGCGGCCGAGCCTGCGGCCGAGCCTGCGGCCGAGCCTGCGGCCTCGAACGAACCCGTCATCAAGATACGCAACCTGTCCAAGATCTATCGCGACTTCTGGGGGCGTCCCAAGGTCCAGGCCCTCAAGTCGCTTTCGCTGGATGTGCAACCGGGTGAGGTTTTCGGTTTGCTGGGTCCGAACGGGTCTGGCAAGACGACGACGATGAAGTTGCTGCTGGGGCTATTGTTTCCCTCGGCCGGTGAGATCACGATCCTGGGCGAGACAGCGACCAACGTCGAAAAGAACGAGCGGATCGGGTACCTGCCCGAAGAATCCTACCTCTACCGTTTTCTCAATGCTGTCGAGACGCTGGACTTCTACGGTCGGCTGTTCAACATCAGCAAGGCCGAGCGTCGCGAGCGGGTCGCTCACTACATTGACATGGTGGGACTCTCGCACGCCAAGCACCGCCAGTTGAAAGAGTACTCCAAGGGAATGACCCGGCGGATCGGGTTGGCCCAGGCGCTGATCAATGATCCGGACCTGGTGCTCCTGGACGAGCCGACCACCGGCCTGGATCCCCTGGGGACCCGTGACATGAAGGATCTGATCCTGAAGTTGCGTGACGAAGGGAAGACGGTCGTGATGTGCAGCCACCTGCTGGCCGATGTGCAGGACGTGTGTGACCGGATCGCGATTCTCTACGAGGGTGAACTCAAGCAGCTGGGTCGGGTCGAGGATCTGCTGACCGAGCAGGGACGGACCCAGTTGATGACCTCAAAGCTTGATGACACGGCGCTGGCCGAGATCCAGGAAGTGATCCAGCGTCACGGGGCCAGCATCGAGTCAGTTGATCATCCCACCAGCACGCTCGAGGAGCTGTTCCTGAGGACAGTGGAGGAGAGTCGCGAGCGTCCTGGGCGACGGTTTGTTGCCGAGGATGCCGTCGCGTCAGACGCGGGTTCGGAGTCCGAGTGATCCCAGGTGGTACCGCGGTTCAGATGACCGTGAATTGTCAGTGAGTTCCTGATGTCGATTGATACTCAACCTTTTGATTTCTTGGATGCCATCCAACACTGGGGGAAGGCGGTCACCGCTTTCCTGGTGCTGGTGGTCATCGCCGCATGCGGCCTGAGCCTGCTAACGCACGGCAAAAAAGGGCCGCTGATGGTCCTCCGCTGGATTCCCAGGTTCTTTGCCGATCTGCTCCAACTCTCGCCACGGCGAGTGTATGCGATCGCCCAGTTGACCTTCCGTGAAGCGATCCGTCGCAAGGCCCTCGTGGTTTTCGGAATGTTCGCCCTGCTGTTCATGTTTGGCAGCTGGTTCATGGACAATCCGAACGAGCGAATGGACCTGCAGGTGAAGAACTACATCAGCTTCGTGCTGACGGCGATCACCTGGTTGTTGTTGCCGGTGGTGTTGCTGATCTCGTGCTGGGGTTTGCCCGAGGACATTCGCAACCGGTCATTGCACACGGTGGTGACCAAGCCGGCCCGCAAGACAGAGATCGTGATCGGACGGATGCTGGGGTTCTCGTCGTTGATGACAATCCTGGTGGTGGTCATGGGAGCGACCGGCTACATCTGGATTGACCGCGAGGTGGCTCACAACCTCACGGTCTATTCGCAGTCCTTCGAAAAGGATGGCCAGGAGACACTGGTCGAATACGTGGAGGGGAACGAGGGTGTCACGGTGCGGGTGACCGCCGGGGACAACCCGACCACTGTGACGACAGCCGCGAGTCGACAGGTCCTCAGACAGGACAATCTCGAGCTGTTCAACTTGACCGAGTTGGCTCGGGCCGCGGCGCTCAAGAGGCACCTGGTCGCCAAGCGACCGGTGCTCGGGACGCTCAGCTTCACGGGGGCGGATGGCAGTCCGACCGAGTTGGGCGTGAACACCGGGGACATCTGGGAATACCGGACCTACATCGCCGGCGGCACCCAGTGGCGGGCGATCTGGGACTTCGAAAACATCACCGGGGAGGTCGTCAGGCGGGCCAAGGGGCTGAGACTGGAGAGCAGTTTCGAAGCGTTCCGGACCCACAAGGGTGACAACATCCAGGCCAGCCTCTTGTTGCAGTACACCCTGGTCAAGATCGATCGCAGCGTGTTCCGTGACTCGAACGACCGGCCCGTGTCGGCCGTGGTTGTGAGGAAGACGGGCGAGAACAGTTACGAGGCCGCAGTTGATGGCCAGGTCACGTCGGTGACCCCGGTGCCGGTGCCGGCTCATGAACTCATGGTCAAGGGCAACACCTACGTGCTGGTCGACGATCCGGACGTGGTGGTGCGGGTGATCTCGAAGGCCCGGGTGCCACTGCCGAGTTTCAATATCAGCGAGTTCGGCGAGAACGTCACGGTGATCCCGTCACAGATTGATTACTACGACCAGAACAGCGGGGAGCGGCGTCAACTGGACCTGATCGAGGATCTGGTCAATGACCGGCAGGAACTGCGTGTCGAGGTCGCCTGCCTGGATTCCGGCCAGTATCTCGGCATGGCTCAACGCGACCTGTTCGTGCAGCTTCCCAGCAACAGTTTTGCGATCGGATACGCCAAGGCCATCTGTGGGATCTGGTTGATGCTGGGCCTGATCGTCGTGATCGGAGTCACCTCCAGTTGCTTCCTCAAGGGTCCCGTCTCCTCCCTGTTGACCCTGGTGATGCTGCTGGTCGGGCAGGGTTTCAAGGCGTTTCTGGAGAAAATCGTTGAGGGGGATGTTGAGGGTGGAGGACCGATCGAATCGGTGATCCGGATCATTCGCCAGATCAACCTCACGGACGATTTGCCGGAAACCACGTTCTACAACACCGTCAAGTCGATCGACAGTTTTCTCAACGAGGGCCTTTTCATCGTTGAGAATGTTGTGCCCGATTTCCGCAGTTTCCAGATGGACAGCTACATCGCCAACGGTTTTGATGTTCCCTGGTCCCAGGCGTTGGCTCCCTCGATCGGTGTCGCCCTGGCCTACCTGATCCCGTGTCTGATCATCGCCTATTACAGCCTTTCGCTGAGGGAGCTCGAACACAAATGAGCCGACTCTCATCGCGGCAACGCAAGCTTGTCTACTTTGTCGCCATCCTGCTGCTTTTGATCCCGATCTTTGTCCTCGGTCGACCGTCCAGTCGGGACAGTCGGGGTGGGGTTCTGGCGGAATTGCGTCGACCGCAGGGCCAGGAACTGGGTCTCTCGGAACACAACCTCGGTCGTGTCGATCCCACCAGTGCGGCGATGAATCTGGTGCTGCTGGGGATGCGGGGTGTTGCTGTCAACCTGCTGTGGATGGATTACATCGAGCAGCAGAAGACAAAGAACTGGGCCCAGGTACGGTCGACGACCGAGTCGATCACCATGCTACAGCCTCACTACCTGCAGATCTGGCGGTACCACGGGTGGAACCTGGCCTACAACGTCGCGGCCGAATGGGATGATGTACGAGATCGCTATTACTGGATCAAGGAGGGAGCGAAGTTCATCAACAACGGGACTGAGTACAACCAGTTTTCTCCCGAACTGAACTTCGAGATCGGACGGATTCTTGGACAGAAGATCGGCGTTGCTGACGAGTGGCGTGTTTACCGCAAGTACTTCAACCCTGATGGTCGACAGTTCGAGAACGTGCCGGAAGATGAAAAAGGCGACCCCGATCCACGCTACCGCGGTGGGTTTGACCCCATATTGAACCCCGATCGGGTCGACAACTTTCTCGCCGCTCAAAAGTTCTATCAGATCGCCAACGAGCTCGAGGCCCGTGGATTCCAGCAGCATCTGATGATGCGTCACATCTTTCGGCAGTATCCCTACCGCTGTCGCCTGGACAACAACGGCATGCTCAACCGTGAAGGTTATTTCGGTGACTACGTGATCAACCAGTGGGGCCTGTCCCAGAAGGACTGGACGGACGGTTACGGGCAGGAACTGTTCGACACCGGCGAGGGCTTCAGCGTCAATCTCGAGTTGCCCAGTGAAGTTCACTACTCGCGGTTGGCCCGGTCACAGGGAGT
>Ga0114932_10001692_pt1 | contig 24638 bp, 18 predicted proteins | sample 2SBtaG_2_FD_87286 | JGI IMG/M metagenome (GOLD analysis project Ga0114932, IMG submission 87286) | Deep subsurface microbial communities from Kolumbo volcano to uncover new lineages of life (NeLLi) - 2SBTROV12_ACTIVE470 metaG | ecosystem: Environmental > Aquatic > Marine > Volcanic ...
TCGGACTCGCGCCGCTGTGTGCTTGCTGCGGGCTCGCTTCGGCCCCAGGGGGCCTCGGACTCGCGCCGCTGTGTGCTTGCTGCGGGCTCGCTTCGGCCCCAGGGGGCCTCGGACTCGCGCCGCAGATCGCTTGGTAATCAGCGGGTGTATTGCGAGCAGATCGCCCGAAACTCCTCGTCCCGCGGGCCCCATTGGGTCCACTCATCACTGGTGAGATTCGATCCGGCGGCTCGGCACGCGATGTCGCGCCATGACTCGACATCGAGGTTCCACGAGAGCAGCGCCCGTTCGGTGCCGGTCGCGAGGCGAAGTCCCTCCTGGTCGCGGTTGGCGCCAGTGAGCGTTCCCGGGAAAGTGGGGATGGCCGGACCGATCTGCTGCCCCGCCTCGACATCCCACAGCTGTGCGGTCTCGTCGAGGTTGGTCAGGAGGAACCGGTTGTCCCCCGACAGCAGGAGCGAGCCTTCGCCGAACGTGTTGGTCAGGCCGAGGGCGCCGACCATCGTCCGAATGACCTCGAACGTCTCCCCGTCGCGGATCGTGACGGTTCCGTCGGAGGAGGCGGCGGCCACGAGCGAGCCGTCGAGACTCCACTGCACTGCCGCGAGGTCGGCATCGACGAGCGCCGGCAGCTCGATCCTGTCCCAGCTGTCCACGTCGTACAGGTCAAAAGCACCGTTCTCGGAACCGATGAACAGGCGGCCGCGAGCTTCGTCGAAGCGCGCCGAAGTGATCAGCAGGTCATCGTCGTCAGCTGGATCCTCGAGGACGCGGATCGGGGTGAATCCTCCGAAGGGGTAGATCTCGACGATCCTTGGGCCGGTCGTCCGAGCGTACGCCGTGAGGCCGAGCTCGCTGCTCATCGTGAAGGACGAGCCTCCCCCCGCATCGGTCTCATAGCGACCGCGGCTGACCGTCGCATCGTCGGCGAAGGAGAAGTGCAGCTCACCATCCTCGTTTGTGTCCTGATCCACGAAGCTGACGACGAAAAGGTCGGTGTCGAGGACGAAGGTGGCCCATGTCGGATCCACGTCGAAGACGGGGCTGACGTCGGCAGATCCTGAGTTCAGGTCGCCGACCGACATGGGCCCGGGCAATCCGCGGGGGCCCGCAGCCGCATACCGCCCGTCTCGGCTCGTGGAGAGCACCGTGGCCTCAGCCGGCCGCGGGATCGCCTCGGTCAGGGGCGACGAGTGATCGAAGGACAGCAGCGAGACGCCGTTGTCGTGGGCGATGGCCATCGATCCGCCCACTGGGTTGACGTCAGTGGAGCGAATCGGGCCCAATCCCGGTGCGATGTTCTCCACTCGGCTGCCGTCGGCAGCGAAGCGTGCGACGGTCCCATCGATGAGTCCGAGAAACAGACTCTCCCCGACGGCGGCGCCGTGGATCGGTGTCTGTGTCGCGCCCCCACGAACTCCCTCGAGCGGCGGAAGGACCAACTGGTCGTCCCATGGTCCGCTGGGATCGAAGAGGTGAGCTGTCGAGAAGCCGAGCAGCACAACTCGCCCGCCGTCGAGATCGAGGATCTGTTGGGCGAAGCCCGGAGATCCCTCCGCGTGGTCGTTTCGCATCAAGGTGGACTGAGTGACCTCGGTTGCGGCACGATCGACCAGCCGAAGTATCGAGCCCGAAGCGATCATGACTGCGTCGTCGAGGACCTTCACCGTTGGGAGTACCGGGACCCCGGCGTAGAAGTCGGCGAGGAACCGGAGGTCGATCAGGTCGCCGGTCTGATCGGCGATGTTGTCGGCGTCTTCGACGTCGATGGAGCCAACGATTACGCCGTCGCTCGAGATGACGGTGAGCAGGTTGTTCAGGTCCGCGGCAGCAACCAGGGGACCGGCCTCGCCACTGCCCAGAGAGACCGAGTACGCGGGCTCGGTGAGCACGACGTCCCAGACCACGGCCAAGCCGTCGGTCGTGTCGAACAACGTGACGCGCCCCGCGTCGTCGGTCACGACCACCCGGGACCCGTCGGGGGCTGCATCTGCCACACCCGACACGGCGTTGAACGGTGACGGGGTTCGCTCGAGGCTCCATGGCAGCTCGTCCAACAGCTCGCCGGTACCCAGGTCGATCAGCTCCAAGCGATCGGCGGCGATGGCGAGCACGCGGTCGTCGGCGAGCCATTCCACATCCAGGTACGGCTGGCCCCACCTCACGTGCCCGACGAGCGAGTCGGTGTCCATCATCGCGGCGAGGAGCGCGCCCTGAGCCTCGTGTGTGGCCTGGCGGTCGTATGCGGCGACGGCCAGCAACATCGCCACGCGTGGATTCGTCGCCGCCAGGGACTTCGCCTCAGCGACCAGGCGCCCGGTTTCGGCTCGATAAGCGGTGTCGAGCGCCCGAGCCTCGGCCTCCTGCGCGAGCGCGAGGCTCCCTTCGGCCAGTTCGGTCTGCTCCTCGGCTCGCCGCGTCTGCTCCTCTGCGACGTCCGTCTGTTGCTGGGCCAGCTCTGCCTGGCTCTCGGCTACGGCACGCTGGTCGTTTGCTTCGCCGCGCTGCTGGAACGCCACGACGCTCGCGATCAAAGCCATGGCGGCGATGATCGCCACGCCGGCCAGAAGGTTGCGAAGCCGCCGACGTGATCGCTGTTCCCTCGCCTCCTCGTCGGCTCGCTGCACGACGCTCGCCCCGAGGAAATCCCGCTCGAGCTCGTTGAGGTCGTCCTGTCGGTGATGGGCGTGCTCCTCGGCGGCCTCGAGTCGGCCCCCTCGATACAGCTCCCCCGCGTCGCGACCTCCGGCGGCCCATGCTGCCGCAGCGTCGCCGAGATGGCGCTGGACACGGAGGCCATCGCGGTCCTCGTCGATCCAGCCCCGCAGCCGCGGCCACTCGCGGATCAGCGCCTCGTGCGCCACCTCGACGGTTGGTTCCCGGCTCTCGGGATCCCGGTCGAAAGACAGCAGCCGGGCACCGCCGTAGGCGTCGATCACCTCGTCGGCGACCTCGGTGAGCTCGGTCATCAACACGCGACGGCGCGTGTCTTCTGTCCCCTCGCCCGGGCTGATCAAACGTGTGAAGAGGCGCCTGGCGTCCGCCGACGCATCGAGGGCGTCGTGGATCTCCTCGGCCCGCCGAGCGATCGCGCCATCGACACCGCCCAGCTCCCGGTACGCGGCGAGCGTCATCTGGCTACCGCTCCGCCGCTCGAAGGTCTCGGTGAGCACGAACTGCATGAGCGGCAACACGCCAGGCGATGTGGTGGCCTGGCCGATCAGCTCCGCCACCAGCGCCGGATCCACCGAAACTCCCAGTCGCTCGGCCGGCCCGGTGATGGCCCGCTCGAGCTCGAGTGAGGTCAGCGGAGTTACCGCGACCGAGTTCGCTTGCACCAACTCACTGATCAGCGGGTGAGACAGGGGCCGGTCGTAGAAGTCGGCCCGGATGGTGATCACGATCTTGGCGCGCGATCGTGGATCGGTCGCGACGGCGTGAAGGGCGGCGAGAAACGCCTCGCGGTCATTGCTCGCCGCGAGCGTGAACAGCTCCTCGAACTGATCGACGACGAGCACCAGCTCCCCGCCGGTCTCCGGCAGGCAGCGCTGGATCCCGCGGCTGAGTCCGTGTCGGTCCGACTGGAGCTGTTCGAGGAGGGTGGGAAGTGGGTCGACGGCGATACGCAGTAGCGCTGTCTCGAGCTCATGCATCGGGCGTTGGCCGGGCACCATCTGACAGACGTAGGTGTCATCGCCTCGAAGGCGAGGCACCAGGCCGGCCCGAACGGCTGAGGACTTGCCTGAGCCCGATGGGCCGACCACAACCAGGAAGCGCGAGTCCTCGAGCTGGTCCACGAGCTGCTCGGTGAGCGCATCGCGCCCGAAGAAGTCCGCGGCGTCGCTCTCGTGGAAAGCAGCCAGGCCCTTGTACGGGTTGGCGTTCTGGAGTTCGACAGACACGAGCGTCTGCGAGGCCTGGGCCCTGGGCCGCTCGGTGGCGTCATGGCCCGTGGTCACGGCCGACGCGGGCAGTCCGCCGGATGCGGAGCGAAACGCGAGGACCAACTCTCCGACGTCTGCGAACCGATCGTCCGGTGAAGGGTCGGTCGCGCGCAGGATCACCTGGTCGATGGATGCGGGTAGATCGGGGCGGAGATCTGCTGCAGCTGCGGGCCGTCCATGCACCTTGAGTTCGAAGAGCTCGTCGATGCTGCTGACGTTGGGGTAGGGAGTCGTCGCCGTCAGCAGCTCGTAGATCACCACCCCCAGGGCATAGATATCGGACGACTGAGAGCTCTGGCCATCCCTGATCTGCTCGGGACTGACATACAACGGCGACCCCGCCGACGTGAGTTCGAGGTCGCTGCCGGAACCACCGGCGACAGCGATCCCGAAGTCGGCGAGATAGCTGTTGCCGTTCTCGTCGAAGAGGATGTTCGCCGGCTTGACGTCGCGATGGACGATGCCAGCGGCGTGCGCGACGGCGAGCGCGCCGCCGATCTCGTCGACCACGCGCCCGACGTCGGACAGCTGTAGCGGGCCCTCGGCGATGAGCCGGTTCTCCGCCGAGCCGCCGCGGAGGTACCGCATCACCAGATAGGCACCCCCGGGCTCCCGCCAGTAGTCGAACAGGGGAACAATGTGGGGGTGTTCGAGCCTGGCCACGGTCTGGGCTTCGACTTCGAACCGCCGAATGAAACGGGGGTCATCTGCCAGTTCGGGTCGCACCACCTTGATCGCCACCTCGCGGCCGACGCTCGGCTGGGTGGCGCGGTAGATGGACCCGAAAGCGCCCTCGCCGATCATCTCGGCGAGTTCGTAGCCCCTCAAACGGCGGCTGGGTCCGAGCGTGTCGACCGGTTCGTTGGAGAGCAGTTGCTGCTCCAGTGCGGCGAGCTCCGGAGAGATCTCCAGCCCGGTCTCGTCAGCGAGCCGGACTCGGAACTCGTGGATGGAGCGAACCGCTTCGGCGATCGAACCTCCAGCCCGCATCGCCCGCGCCGCGAGCGCGACCGGTCCCTCTCGCAATGGCTGCTCGGCGCCGAGCTGCTCTGCGCGTGCACGGGCGGCATCGACGGAGCCGTCCTGGAGGAGAAGCTCGGCGTCGAGCAGCAGCGCGGAGTTGTGGAGCTCGCCGAGTCGTAGTGACTCCGCTTCCGCCATCGCAAGGTCGCCCAGGCCACCGAAGGCGGGGCCCCTCCAGAGCGAGAGCGCCCCGTCCAGCGTTGCGCGGGCAGCAGTGATGTCCCCCCGGCTCTCGAGGGCGCGAGCGCGGCCCACTTCGGCCTCGAAGGCATCGACATCGAGCGTCACTGCAGGACTGAGTCGATAGCCCGGCGCTTCGGTTTCGATGACGTGGGGACCGAGGAGCGCTCTGAATCGAGAGACGTATTGCTGCAAGGTGTTGTCCGGCGAGTTGGGCAACTCCCCATCGCCCCACACCGCGTCGATCAGCTCGGCTTCGGACAGCACTCGTCCAGGTCGCAGCGCCAGTGCGAGAAGGAGCCGCCGCGGGCGCGGGCCGCCGAGATCGGTGACTGCGCCGTCGACGATCGCGTCCATCGGGCCGAGCAACCTCACCGTGACGGATGCTTTCGGGTCGCTGTGAGCCATGCCGAGAAGCTACGACGACACCTTTGAGTTTTCTTTCAGCGAGTTTCCCCTGCTCAGGGAGGCAGTCCGTTCCCCTGCGAACGAAGGTCGCACCGAAGGGCTGGCCCTCCTAGAATCGAATGTGATTTCGAGCCTGAGGGGGCGGAGTGAGAGGGATCATCGGCTACGGGGCCTACGTGCCCTACTACCGACTCGATCGGGCCAACATCGCCGCGGTCATGGGTGCCGGCGGTGGACGCGGCAGCCGCGCCGTCGCCAGCTTCGACGAGGACACCACCACCATGGGTGTCGAGGCGGCCCGAAACTGTCTTCGCAGCATCGAGGTCACCCCCGACGCGGTCATGTTCGCGACCGCGAATCCCGCCTACCTCGACAAGACGAACGCCACCGCGATCCACGCGGCCCTCGATCTGCCGCAGAGCGCGTGGGCTGTGGACATGGGCGGCTCGGCAAAGTCCGGCGAGGCGGCGATGCGACTGGCAAGTGCCTCGCCGGGTACGAACCTGGCGATCTTCTCCGACCTCCGCACCGGCAACCCGACATCGGGTGACGAAGCCAACGGCGGCGACGGTGCAGCGGCCTTTCTGATCGGCGACTCCGATACAGCCCCGGTCATCGCGGAGATGCTCGGCGGTGCCCAGGCAACGGCGGAGTTCCTCGATCGCTACCGCCAACCGGGCGACAGCTTCTCTCGGCTCTGGGAGGAGCGTTTTGGCGAGCAGGCCTACCTCCCGCTCGCCCAGGACGCCGTGGAGCGGGCGCTCAAGGCGGCGAATCTTTCGATGGACGACATCGACAAGGTCGTCGTGGCCGGTCTTCACGCTCGTGCAGCTCGCGGGCTCGCACGCATCGCGGGCGACAAACTCGTCGATGACCTCACCGGGGTCATCGGCAATTCCGGCGCGGCGCAGGCCTCCACGCTCATCGCGTCGGTTCTCGACACGGCCGCGCCGGGCGAGACGATCATGGTGATCCATCTCGCCGATGGCGCCAACGCCGGCATCTTCCGGACCACCGACGCGATCGCCGACTACACGCCGTTTGCCCCGGTTCAGGCCCAGATCGACGCAGGCAGCGACAGCCTCGATTACAACAAGTACCTCACGTGGCGCGGCTTCCTCGATCGGGAGCCGCCCCGCCGGCCCGACCCGGACCGCCCCGGCGCACCGCCCGCCTCCCGCTCGGAGGACTGGAAGTTCGCGTTCGTGGGTTCGAAGGATCGCTCGAGCGGCGCCATCCACCTGCCCCCGATGCGGGTGTCGATGGTCGGCGGCGCCGTCGACGACATGGAACGCATCCGCATGGCGGATGTTCCGGCCACGATCGCGACGTTCACCGTCGATCGTCTTGCCTTCTCCCTGTCACCGCCGACGGTTGCGGTGGTCATCGACTACGACGGCGGCGGTCGATTCCAGGCCGAGATGACCGACGTCGACCCCGACGAGGTGAAGATCGGCGATCGCGTCGAGATGACCTTCCGCCGCCTCTTCACCGCCGAAGGCATCCACAACTACTTCTGGAAAGCTCGCCCGCTCAGCTCCTGAGCAAACACAGGTCTCCAAGAGAGAACACACATCTCCACGAGAGAGAAACAAGAAAAGGGAAACAAGACATGGCCTCACATGGCATCAAGGACCAGGTCGCAATCGTCGGGATGGGCTGCACACCCTTCGGCGAACATTGGGACAAGGGCGTCGACGAAATGCTCATCGACGCAGCGCACGAGGCGTACGAGTCGGCTGGCGTGGCCCAGGACGACATCGACGCTTTCTGGCTGGGCACGATGGGCTCGGGGATCTCGGGTCTCACGCTCTCCAAGCCGCTCCAGCTCGACTACAAGCCGGTCAGCCGGCTCGAGAACATGTGCGCCACCGGCTCCGAAGCGTTCCGCAACGCCTGCTACGCCGTGGCCTCCGGTGCCTACGACACCGTGATGGCGATCGGCGTCGAGAAGCTCAAGGACTCGGGCTACTCCGGCCTCACTGGTTCGGCGCCTCCCTCCGATGGCACCGACTCCTCCCTCACGGCTCCTGCGACCTTCTCGCTTCTCGCCCCGGCCTATGCCCACAAGAACGGGCTCGACGAGGACCAGATGAAAGAAGTCCTCACCCGGATCGCGTGGAAGAACCACAAGAACGGCGCCCTCAACCCGCGCGCACAGTTCAAGAAGGAAGTCGCCAAGGAGACCATCGCGGGATCGCCTCTCGTGGCCGGCCCCCTCGGCATCTTCGACTGCTCGGGTGTGAGCGACGGTTCGGCGGCGGCGATCATCGTCCGCGCCGAGGACGCCCACAAGTACACCGACAAACCGCTCTACGTGAAGGCCCTGTCCTTCTCCTCTGGCCCGGCCACCGGTGCGCTCGACAGCAGCTACGACTACACGACCTTCCGCGAGGTTCGCGCCTCGGCCGAAGAGGCCTACAAGCAGGCCGGCATCTCCGATCCCCGTGGCCAGATCGCCATGGCAGAGGTGCACGACTGCTTCACGCCGACCGAGCTCGTCCTCATGGAGGACCTGGGCTTCGCTGAGGAAGGCACCGCGTGGAAGGAAGCCCTCAACGGCACCTTCGATCTCGACGGCGACCTCCCGGTCAACCCCGACGGCGGTCTGAAGAGCTTCGGTCACCCGATCGGCGCATCTGGTCTGCGGATGCTCTTCGAGTGCTGGCTGCAGCTCCGTGGCGAAGCTCCGCCCGAGCGCCAGATCGAGACCACCAAGACCTACGGACTCACCCACAACCTGGGCGGCCAGCCCGGCGCCTGCGTGAGCTTCGTCAGCGTCGTGGGCTCAGAACTGGGCTGATACTTGCTGCAGGCTCGCTTCGGCCCTGCGGGCCTCTGGCTCGCGCTGCAGATGCTGGCGCTCTGTACGGTCCGGGCCCTCACGCCTTCGGCGAGTCGGGCTTGAGCCTGCGGGCCTCTGGCTCGCGCTGCAGATGCTGGCGCTCTGTACGGTCCGGGCCCTCACGCCTTCGGCGAGTCGGGTTTGAGCCTGTGGGCCTCTGGCTCGCGCTGCAGATGCTGGCGCTCTGTACGGGCCGGGCCCTCACGCCTTCGGCGAGTCGGGCGTGGGCCTGTGGGCCTCTGGCTCGCGCTGCAGATGCTGGCGCTCTGTACGGTCCGGGCCCTCACGCCTTCGGCGAGTCGGGCTTGAGCCTGTGGGCCTCTGGCTCGCGCTGCAGATGACAAACGACCAGCTGCACCCCTGCCATGTGGGGTGTGGTTGGTCGTTGTCGCGTTCAGCGCCAAGTTGAGCAACTCTGGTGTCAGGCACCATTCTGCTCAACCCCTGTGTTGCTCAACTCTGGGGGAGCGAGCTCAGGGCGTGGCGGCGAGCACGGCGTCTACGACCGCCTGGGGCGACTCCAGCGGCGCCATGTGACCGGTGCCCTCCAGCTCGACGACCCGGGCGTCGGGGAGGTCGTCGGCGATTCGGTACGCCAACCGCGGCGGCGTCTTGGTGTCGGCAGTTCCGACCAGCAGCGTGGTGGGGACCTTGAAGTCCTCGAGCGCGTGGGCGTAGTCGAAGGTGAGCAGCTCGCGCCCCAGGAACTCGATCACGTCGGGCCCCGCCTCGAGATACATGTCGTACGTGGCTGCAGTGAGGGTGTAGCCCGCGTGGGGGCCGAGCGCGGACCGGGTGCACACAACGCCGAGGGCGCGCCGGCGTCTGGCCCAGTCGTAGGCCGCGGTGTGGAGCACGTGTTTTTTCAGCTCGAGCCCGAGCGGCTTTCCGCGCCCTCGGTGCAGCGCAGACACTCCGACGAAATGACCGACGCGATCCGACAGCACGTCGGGACGGCGAAGGGCCAGCGCGAACGCCGCGGTGGTGCCCATCGAGTGTCCGACGAGCGTGACCGGTGCAGGCGTCGTCAGCGAGTCGATGACGGCCGCCAGATCGTCGCCGAGCGGGAGCAGCTGGAGCCCCTCGTGGCCCAGACCCGATGCGCCGTGCGCACGGTGCTCCATCAACACGACCCGGTGACCCGCCTCCACGAGGTCGGGAACCACCAGGCTCCACGCCGCCGCCGTCGACACGAACCCGTGTACGAGAACGGTCACCGGACCGTCGGCGGGCCCTGTTTCGATCACGTGGATCGGTGTCCCGTCCTCGGACTCGACGAACCTGGACGAGCCGTCGAGGTCGAGCACGTCGCGTCCGCGGTGCGGGTCCGGAGCCGCGAGCAGCTTCCGGTGGGAGCGTGCGACGCCAGCCGCGGCCAGGCCGCCTGCCGCGGCCAATGCGCGGAGGATGGGGAGTTTCACGTCAGCCGGCGTCGCGCAGAAGTGCCTTGCGAACGGTCGCTGCCAGCCCAGCGGGATCGAGCCCCATCTCGGCGTGCAGCTGATCCGCGGATTCCGAATGAGGGAGGTACTCGTCTGGTGTGCCCAGCTGGAGGATTCTCGGTACCAGATGGCTGCGGCGCTGCAACGTGTCGTTGACGGTGCTGCCGAAACCGCCGACCCGGACGCCGTCCTCCACGGTGACGACGAGCTCGTGGAACCCGGCGTCGCGAACCATGTCGCGATCGAGGGGCTTGAGCGCGCGTGGGTCCCACAGACTGGCCGAGATTCCTTCATCGGCGAGGAGTTCGCAGGCCGCTTCGGCGTTGGCGAGCATCTTGCCCGCGGCGAGAATGCAGACGTCGTCGCCTTCGCGGAGCTGACGGGCCCGGAGCCCTTCGCCGACGCCCCCGCCCTGGCGGGCAGAGCCGCGCGGCCAGCGAATCGCCACGGGACCATCGGTGATCGAGAGAGCGGTGTCGAACATGACCGGGATCTCCTCGATCGACGACGGCGCGAGGATGGTCATGTTGGGGACCCGGGAGTACATGGCGATGTCGTAGACACCGTGGTGTGATGCGCCGTCAGGTCCTGTGATGCCCGCTCGATCCACGCAGAGCACGACCGGAAGGCCGTGGAGACCGATGTCGTAGAGGGCCTGATCGAAGGCCCTGGCGAGGAAGGTCGAGTACACCGCCACGACCGGCCGGAGACCGGCGCGCGCCATCCCCGCCGCCGAGGTGAGGGCGTGCTGCTCTGCGATGCCGACGTCGAAGAAGCGATCCGGGAAGCGTTCTTGAAATGTGAGCAGTCCTGTCGAGCCCGGCATCGCAGCTGTCAGTGCGACTACTTCGGGACGCCGGTCTGCCGCATCCAGGAGCGCGTCGGTGAACGCCGTTGTGTAGTTGGCGCCTCCGCTTCCGCCTGGGGCACTGCCCGTGGCGGGGTCGAAGAGCCCGGTGTCGTGGAGGTGCTTCTCCTCGTCCTCCTCGGCCGGCGCGTACCCGCGACCCTTGTCGGTGAGCACATGGACGACGATCGGTCCTTCGTCATAGGCGGCCGCATCCCGCAGGGCCGACTCCATGGCTGGGATGTCGTGACCGTCGACGGGACCGAGGTACCTGACCCCCAGCGTCTCGAAAAACGCAGGCGGCTCCCACATGTCGCGCATCGCGGCCGCGGCGCCGGACAGGCCCCGCTTGACCTCGCCACCGAGCGGTACCCGCCCCAGCAGGCTCGTGACCCGCGCTCGGCTCTTCACCCAGTTGGGCGACTGGCGGATCTTGGAGACCGTCGAGCTCAGCCGCGAGACGGTGGGGGCGTACGAGCGGCCGTTGTCATTGAGAACGATGATCGCCCGCTGGCCGTAGTGGCCCAGGTTGTTGAGCGCTTCGAACGCCATGCCGCCGGTCATCGATCCGTCGCCGATGACAGCGACGACTCGCCGGTGTTCGTGACCGGTGAGCTCGAACCCCGTGACCAGGCCCGATGCCCACGACAGCGAGGTGGACGCGTGACTGTTCTCCACGACGTCGTGAGCGGACTCGCCGCTCGACGGGTAGCCGGACAGGCCATGACGCTGGCGCAGCGTCTCGAAGTCGGTCTGGCGACCGGTGAGGAGCTTGTGGACGTAGGCCTGGTGGCCGGTGTCCCACACGATCACGTCGCGGGGCGATTCGAACACCCGGTGCACCGCGACCGTCAGCTCGACGGCACCGAGGTTGGAGCCCAAATGTCCACCGGTGCGCGACACCGCCTGCACGATGAACTCGCGCATCTCGCCGCAGAGTTCCTCGAGCTGATCTCCCTCCAGTGCACGGAGGTCGGCGGGGGTCTTGATCTTCTCGAGGTGCATGCGTGCTCAGGCGCTCCCGGTCGAACGCATCGACCAAACGTCCAGCCTATGCGGTGTGAACGGTCCCGCCATCGCGCCGCCGGTCACGGCCGTCGAACCACGCGAGGACTCGCTTGGCGCCCCACAGTCCTGCTCCGAGCATGATCAGCCCACCGACACCGTCGATCCAGTAGTGATTGGCGGTCACGACGACGCCGAACAGCGTCAGCACCGGGTACACCATGATCGCGATCCGGCCCCAGCGGGCTCGCAGAATCGGTGCGAGGGCCAGGGAGCACCACACCGCCCATCCGATGTGCAGGCTGGGCATGGCCGCCCACTGGTTGGAGATCGACTCCATGGTCCCGGAGTCGAACGACCACAAGCCACCGTGGACGACGAGCGTGTCGACGAACTCGTACTGCGTGAGATTCGCGCCGTACTCGCCGCCGGCGGCGAGCAGTCGGGGCGGCATGAGGGGAAAGCTGGCGAACCCGATGAGCGCCAATCCGGTGGTGAACGCGAGAACGGTGCGGAAGCGCTGGTAGCGGAGGGGGTAGCGGCGGTACAGGTACACCATCACCGCGGCCGTCACGACGAAGTGGAGGCTGCCGTAGAAGACGTTCCAGAACCAGTAGAACCAGCCCCAGCCCTCGAACACCTGCTGCAGGGCTTCCTCGAAGAAGAGCCCCATCGCTTTCTCGATGTCGATGATCCACTCGGCGTTGCGCAGCGCCGAAGCGTTGCTGGCGGAGAACGAACCGCTGCTCCCGAACTGGTTGCGGATCCAGCTGTAGACGCCGTAGAAGGCGAGGACATACAGCATCTCGCGCCACCAGCGCAGCCGCGGTGCGATGCCCGCCTCGGAGACGTCGGGGTCCACGTTGGTCACGGCGCCGACTCGCTCCCGCCGAGGCTCTGCGAACCCGGACGCTCGTGACCACTGGTCGAGTCACCGTTTGCATCGCCGTTGTGCGCCCCGAGGGCGAAGCTGGGAGCGCCCAGCAGGCTGACCGCCAGATTGAGTGCATAGAGCACCAATCCGAGCGACACCGCTTGCCCGTCGCTGACCCCGTGGGCGCCGAGGAACACCACGAGCGCCCCTTCACGGACCCCGAGACCGCCGATCGCCACCGGGAGGACCTGCACGATGAGCACCATCGGCGCGAACGCCAACCATGCGGTGGGTCCTGGCCTGACTCCCATCGCCGCGGCCGCCATGCCCATCGCGCTCACCAGAAGGCACTGGTAGGCGACCGCGACCGTGAGCAGCCGGAGCGCGGCGCCCGGGTGCCTGCGGTGGATGCTGAGCCCGGTGTGAACGGCACCGAGCCGCTGCCGCAGCGCTGTGTCGCCCACGATACGGCCGCCCACCTTCGGGTGCTCGGCGAGGTAGACGATCGCGAAGAGGACGATCAGGGTGGCCACCGCGATCCCGAGCGCCACCCGACCTCCCGTTTCGCGCAGCAGGCCCCGGTTGATCGCGAGGGCGATGAGGGTGAGCAGCGGCAGGACGACCCAGCCAGTGAGCCGTTCGATGATCACCGATGCGAACGCGTTTGGACGATCCAGCGTGTCGCGGCCGAGCCGGGTGACCCGCAGCACGTCGCCGCCGATCGTCGTGGGAAGGAAGTTTCCGACGAACTGGCCGGCGAGATAGTGGTTGACGAGCCTCCCGAGGGGCGTGCGCATGCCGAGGGTGAGAGCCACCTCATGCCAGCGCGCGGCCGCGAGAACGAAGGCCCCCGCGGTCGCGACGATCGCACCGGCGAGCCACCCGAACGTCGAGATCGTCCAGTCGGGCCAGAGGTCGTCGAGCTCGTCTGTCGGGATGCGCGCGATGAGCACCGTCAGCATGGCGACGCTGACGACGATCCGCAGCGCCAGAACGACGCTGCGTCGCGTGCTCCGTCTGGGACGGTCGATGCCTACAGCCACAAGTCCGCCCGAGGTTACGCGGGCACCTCGCCGCGGAGCGAAGCTGCCCCACCCGACACGAGTGTGGGGCGGTTGCTCGGCCGGTCGGTAGCCTCGGGTGCGCATTCGAACGGCCGAGGCCGTGGAGCGAGGGATCGGGATGCCGAACGGGGATGGAGACGCCGCTCTTGTCGAGCGTGGGCTCGTGCAGGCCGCGCTGGATGAAGCGCTGTCGGCTGGCGGGGAGTGGGCAGAGGTCTTCGCGGAAGACCGCCAGAATGCCGGCGCGCTCTTCGACGAGGGCCGGGTCGAGGAGATGAGCTCGAGCCGCGACCGAGGTGTCGGACTCCGGGTCACCGTCGGTGACACGACCGGGTTTGCCCACACATCGGACCTCACCGAAGAGGGACTGCGCACGGCTGCGAGAACAGCCGCCGCGGGTGCGCGCGGAACAGGCACCCGAACCGGTCAACCGCTCTCGGGTGACGGCGTGGCTGCGCCGCGGGTCGAGACCCTGCCGTCCAGCGTGCCCAAAGCGACGAAGGTCGATCTGCTGCGCAGGGCCGATGGCGCGGCCCGGGCGGTGGACGATGCGATCTCTCAGGTCACCGTGCGTTACAGCGAGGGACGCAGGCGGATCCTCGTCGCCAATACCGACGGCGTGTTCGCGGGCGACGACCAGGTGCGGACCCTCTTCTCGGTCAACTGTGTCGCCGCGGGCGACCAGGGTCTGCAGACCGGTCGCGAGACCGTGGGCTACACCGTCGGCTTCGAACTCTTCGATTCCCACGATGTCGAGGAACTGGCGGCCCGGGCGGCGGGGCGCGCGGTGACAAAGCTGCGGGCCCGACCGGCTCCCAGCGGCGAGCTGCCCGTCGTCATCAAGCGCGGCGGCGGTGGGGTGCTGTTCCACGAGGCATGCGGCCACGGCCTCGAAGCGGACCTGGTGCGCAAGGGCGCGTCCGTGTTCAAGGACCGGGTCGGCGAGCTGGTCGCGTCTCCGCTCGTCACCCTGGTCGACGACGGCACCATGGGTGTCGAGTGGGGTGCCGTCGCGATCGACGACGAGGGCCACCCCACCCAGCGAAACGTGCTCATCGAGGACGGAGTCCTCACCGACTACATGTGGGATCACCTCCGGTCGCGGGATGCGGGCCGAGCGCCGTCCGGCAACGGACGACGGCAGAGCTACATGCATCTGCCGATGGTGCGGATGACCAACACCTTCGTCACCAACGGCGACACCGACCCAGACGACATCGTCGCCGACACGAGTCATGGCGTGTACATCGCCCAACTCGGCGGCGGGCAGGTCAACACTGCGACCGGCGACTTCGTGTTCGGAATGACGGAGGCCTACCTGATCGAGGACGGCCAGATCACCGAACCCCTGCGCGAGGGCAACCTCATCGGCAACGGGCCCGATGTGCTCGCCAACATCGATGCGATCGGCAACGACTTCGACATGGGCAGTCCAGGCACCTGCGGCAAGGACGGTCAGGGCGTGCCGGTCGGTGACGGGCAGCCCACGTTGCGCGTCACCGCTTTGACGATCGGTGGAACGGCGTCGTGACCGCTGCGGTCAACGCCAACCCGGAGCTTCCCGACCTGGCGGCGAGCGTGGTGGCCGGCGCGCACGCGGGTGAACAGCTCGAGGTCTACGTTTCTCGGGGACGATCGACCACGGTCAAGGCCTACGACGGCCAGGTCGAATCGCTCCGTTCGGGAACCACCCAGGCCATCGGAGTCCGCGTCGTGGTCGACGGGCGCCAGGGGTTCGCCTCTGCCGGCTCGCTCGATCCCGACGTGGTGGCGGACACCGTTGCCGAAGCGCGGGAGAACCTCCAGTTCGCCGAGGTGGACCCACATCAGGGTCTCGCCCACCCCGACGGTGTCCCCGAACCGGGGCTCGACCTCGTCGATCGGGCGGTGCTCGATCTCTCCGAGGACGACAAGATCGAGATGGCGATCGATCTCGAGCGTCGTTGCCTTGCCCGCGATCCCCGCATAACCGGTGTCCGCACCTCGGCGTGGTCCGATGGTTGGGGCGAGGCCGCACTGGCCTCGACCGCCGGGATCGCCGTGTTCTCCGAAGGTGGCAGTTGCTCGGTTGGAGTGCAGCCGCTCGCTGTCGACGGCGATGAGACCCAGATCGGATACGCCGGCGATGCAGCTCGCCGTCCCGACGAACTCGACATCGACAAGGTCATCACCGAGGCGGTCGAGGGTGCGACGGGGCTCCTCGGTGCCACCAAGCCCGCCAGCGACAAGGTGACGGTGGTCTTCGAACCGTCGGTCGCCGCGGCCTTTCTCGGCACCGTCGCTGGAGCGCTCACCGGTGATCGGGTGATCAAGGGGCGTTCGCCGTTCGCTGAGCGCCTCGACGAAGAGATCGCCGTGTCGTCGCTGACGCTCGTCGACGATCCGACCGACCCGCGGTCGCTCGGTGCAGACAACCACGACGGCGAAGGCCTGGCGGCCAGGCGGAATGTCCTCATCGATGGCGGCGTGCTCCAGCGCTTCCTGCACAACAGCTACACGGCCCGTCGGGCACAGGCCTCCTCGACGGGATCGGCTGTGAGGGGCGCCCGTTCGACGCCCGGCGTCGGGCTCCATGCGATGACGATCGTGCCGGGCGACCTCGAACGCGATGCCCTACTGGCCGCCGTCGGCGACGGTGTCTTTGTTCGCGGTGTCAACGGCCTGCACAGCGGCGTCAACCCGGTGAGTGGCGACTTCTCGGTCGGGGCGTACGGACATCACATTCGCGCCGGTGAGCTTGCAGAGCCCTTCCGCGAGGCGACCATCGCCAGCACCCTGCAGCGAATGCTGTTCGACCTCGTGCACGTGGGCGGAGACTTCGAGTTCCTCCCCGGAGGAACCGGAATGGCCTCCCTCGCGATCGCCGACATCTCTCTGTCCGGAACCTGAAGCGACCAGACATCGCATCGGGAGGTAGCGTCGTCACCCGTGCCGCGACCAGCGAACTCTGAGGCGCTCGAGCGCCATCCGCATCTCGCGGAGCCCTGCCCGGAAGGGTTCGTCCGCGTCGATTTTCACTCCCACACCATGTGGTCGGGCGATTCGACAACGACGCCGGACGAGCTCGTCGAATGCGTGGACGCGAGCGGTATCGACGTTCTGTGCATCACGGACCACAACGCGATCAAGGGCGCACACGAGCTCGAGTCCCTGCTCAGCTGCAGGGTCGTCATCGGTGAGGAACTCAAGACCCACGCTGGTGAGATCATCGGGCTGTTCCTCACCGAACGGATCCCGCAGGGGATCCCGCCTGTCGAGGCGGCGGAGAACATTCGCGATCAGGGTGGGATCGTGTACATCCCGCATCCATTCGATCCTCTGCGGAACAACATGCGCGAAGACGTACTGGACGAACTGGTGGATCGCGGTCTCGTCGACGGCATCGAGGTGCTCAACGGAAAGACGAGCCTTCAGTCGCTCAATCGCAAGGCAGCCGAGTACGCCGCGGCTCACGACCTGGCGCCCGGTGCGGGCAGCGATGCTCACGTCGCGGAGGCGATCGGCGCGGTGTACCACGAGATGCCGGACTTCGAGGATCCGGCCTCATTTCTCGACGCGATGAGGCACGGGCGAGCTATCGGTCATCACTATGACCCCCCACGGCGCTGGCGGCCGCGTATCGTGCCCTCGACGTCGGACTGACACGGGCTTTCGTTCCCTTCGCAGCGGCCGACCGACATTCACGCATGCCCATCTTTCACGCGATCGTCCTCGGCATCACCCAGGGTCTGGCCGAGTTCCTCCCGATCTCCTCGAGCGGGCATCTCGAGCTGGTGCCGTGGCTCTTCGGGTGGGATGACTTCGACGGTGACACCGATCTCGAGAACGCGTTCGACGTCGCGCTGCACGTCGGCACCCTCGTGGGGGCGCTTGCGTACCTGTGGTCGGACGTCGTGAAGTACACCGTGGCGGGCCTCGGCGCAGCCACCAAGCGACGCGAGTGGGATCAGGACGCGCGAATTGCCTGGTTCCTACTGGCCTCCGCCGTCCCCGCAGCCATCGCGGGCGTCCTTCTCGAGGATCTGCTGCTCGATCTCGGCGAGAACGTCGGCATGATCGCCGTCCTGCTGATCGTCTTCGGGCTCCTGCTTCTCGTGGCCGACCGGCTGCCCGCGGCTCGAGGTGATTCAACGGGTCGACAGGTCGAGGAGTTCTCGCTCCGTGACGCTGTGTTGATGGGTGCGGGTCAGGCGTGCGCTCTGCTTCCGGGGGTCAGCCGATCCGGGGTGACGATCACCTTCGGACGGGCCCTTCACTTCGATCGGAACTCGACGGCGCGGATCGCGTTTCTCATGAGCCTGCCGCTGATCGCGGGTGCGGGGCTCTACCGAGGGCTCACCGTGATGCGCGACGGATTCCCCAGCGAGCTGGCCGGCGGGTTCATCGCAGGCATGCTCGCTGCTGCGGTGACCGGTTGGGTCGCCGTGTGGGGCACTCTCAAGTTCGTCCGGTCACGCACCTTCACGCCGTTCGTCGTGTACCGGATTGCGGCCGGTCTTTTTGTGCTGAGCCTCCTTGCCACCAACGTGCGCTGAGGCCTGGCTCTCAACCAGGCAGGAGCACCGGAACCACCGTTCCCGATGTCGCTGCGGTCGCGAGAAGCACCGCATCGGTGGCCGCGACCTCGACGAGCCAGTTGTCCTCGGTCACCTCGAGGAGCCTCGCTGCAACCACCAGCGGGGAGGTCGCCTCTGGTGCGTACGGATCGACGACCGGGGAGACGATCAGCTCGATCGGGTCGCCGACCGGCGGGAGGATCCCGACGAAGGGTGCGGGGATCGGCACCGCACGCCGATCGCTCCGCACGTCGACAGCCCGTTCGAAATGGAACGTGGTGAGCAGCGTTCCCGCCGGAATCGGCTGCGTTGGGGCACCCAATGCGGCCAGATCGTCGCCCGCGGAGAGGGCGCCGTCGGGAAGGAGATGAAGGGGCACCTCGACGAGGGCGACATCGGAGTCGCGCACCGGCGCGACGGGGGAGAGGCTCGCTGTGGCCTGGACAGCTGGAGCCCGCTCACCCCACCTCTCGGCTGCCGCGTTGGCCCGCGATTCGGCGCCGAGGACGATCGCAACAGCGAGTGCGGCCAGGCCGATGACGACGAGCCAGTGCAGTCGTTCGCTTCGGTCTCGCAGCCAGCGAGGCTGGCGCAGACCGAGGCGTCGGGTCAGATGAGTGGAAGAGGGTGAGGGCATCGAGCCTCCCATGAACAGAGCACCAGTGGGGTGCGGGTCTCGGGGAAGTCGATTGTGTGGGGGAGGTGAGGTGTCGGGGCGTTCAGTCCGACGAGCTGCTCGCTGTGGCCTTGTTGTCCGAACCGCTCTTGCTGCCCGAACCGCTCTTGCTGCCCGAATCGCTCGTCGAGCTGGATGAGTCGCTCGACGAGGAAGACGAGCTGCTCGAGCTGGTGTCGGACGAGCTGCTCGAATCGGACGAGCTGGACGATCCGCTGCCGGATCCGCCAGAACGACTGTCGTTCTTGTAGAAGCCACTGCCCTTGAACGCGATCCCCACGTTGCCGAAGACCTTCTTCACCTCACCGCCGCAGGGCTCGGAGCCCCCGTCGGGGTCGTCGAGGATGCAGGTGGTGAGAGCATCCTCGGAGAAGGACTGGTGGACTTCGAAGGTGTTCTCACACCGGGTGCAGCGGTATTCGTAGGTGGGCATTGCGATCTTCCGCGTTCGGACCGTGGGAGAGTGTAGCGACGGGCCGGTCGACGGGCACCAGCCGATCGAGCGCAGACGCTCGACTCGCTGCGTGATCGACCGACGGAGACACCATGGCTGAGCTGCTGACCAGTGCCGAGATCGCCGACCGCTACGAGGTCGATGCGCCCACAGCGGAGCGACTCGCCCGATATCGCTTCGACCCCGAGAAATTCGACGCTCTGCGCGCCGAGCTGGCTTCGCATGGTCTCGACCCGCAACGCAACTGGGTCGATGGAGATGTCGTCGGTCCCGCCCAGTCGGATCTCTCGCCGCTCCCACCGCTGGGCAGCTCCGAGCGCCGACGCCTCGATCAGCTCGGCCGGGAGGCCATCTCCGCGGGGCACGTGGGCGTCATGTTGCTGGCGGGCGGCATGGCCACTCGCTTCGGCGGAGGGGTCAAGGCTCTTGCCGATGTACTGCCCGGGGTCCCTTTCATCGACGTGAAGCTGGCGGACCTCGCTCGGCTCACCGCGGCGATGGACTCGACCGTTCCGATGATCCTCATGACGAGCTTCCAGTCCGATGAGGTGCTGTCGGAGGTCGGCCGCCAACTCGAGACCGATCGTGTTCCTGTGCGTATCGCCCCGCAGTCGATCTCCATGCGCGTGACCGAGGGTGGGGAGCTCTTCCGGGCCGGCGATGGTTCGGTGTCGCTCTACGCCCCCGGGCACGGCGATGTTCCGAGCGCGCTCCGAACGTCGGGCGTGCTGGAGGAGTTCACGAGAGCGGGCGGCCGCCACCTGTTCGTGACCAACGTCGACAACTCCGCGGCCACCCTCGATCCGGCCATCATCGGGCTGCACGTAGATGGTGGCACCGAGATGACGTGTGAGGTCACAGGTGGGGATCTCAACGGCGGCGCGCCGTACTTCGTCGACGGCCATCTCCAGATCCTCGAGGAGTTCCGTATTCCCGACCACGTCGACTCCGCAGCCCCACTGGCGGTCAACACCAACTCCCTCGTCATCGACGTCGACGCCGTGGATCGCGAGCATCCCCTGACGTGGTTCCAGGTGCAGAAGAAGGTGGACGACCACCCCGTCGTGCAGTTCGAGCGCCTCGTCGGAGAACTCTCGGCCTTCCTGACGACACGCATGGCTGTGGTCGACCGCGACGGAGTCGATGGTCGCTTCCAGCCGGTGAAGGATCCGGCGGAGCTCGAGCGCCGTCGCCCAGCTATTCGGGAGATTCTCGAGTCCCGCCGCATTCTGTGATCGGCTCGCGGCCGCGCCGCTAGCCTCCGTCAACATGCTGCCCCTCGATGAGGTTCGTGCCCACGTGATGGAGCGCTGTCCGCCGCGCGCTCCCCGTTCGATTCCGGTGTCCGAGGCACTCGGGCTCGTCACGGCCGTCGACGTCGTCGCGACAGAGGCGATCCCGCCGTTCGCCAACACCGCGATGGACGGCTTCGCCGTGCGGTCGGCAGACACATCCGGCGCACCGGTCGACCTGGAGATCATCGAGACGATCCCGGCAGGTCACGCCCCCGAGAAGTCGGTGGGTGCAGGCCAAGCCAGCAGAATCATGACCGGGGCGATCATTCCCGACGGGGCAGACGCCGTGATCATGGTGGAGCGCACGAGCGTGAACGGCGACACGTTGACCGCCGAGGTGTCTGTGCCCGAGGGCAACCACATCCGACCGGCGGGCGATGACATCGTCGGCGGGGACCTCGTGTTTCCCGCCGGAACCGTCCTGACCGCCGGTCACCTCGGGGTGCTCTGCAGCCTCGGCCTGACCGAGATCGAAGCGCACCCACGGCCGCGCGTCGGTGTGATCTCGACTGGTGACGAATTGGTCGACGATGGGAGCCCGCTCGCCCCTGGGCAGATCCGCGACTCCAACCGCCGCACGCTGCTGTCCCTTCTCGCCAGGGCCGATGTCGAGCCCGTCGATCTGGGGCTCGCCCCCGACGACGAGGACGTGATCGAGAAGGCGCTGACGGAGGGCGTTGCGGCCTGCGACGCGATCGTGACCTCCGGCGGCGTGTCGATGGGCGACTTCGACTTCGTCAAAGCGGTCCTCGACCGGATCGGCGACATGCGTTGGATGCAGGTCGCCATCAAGCCGGCCAAGCCCCTGGCCTTCGGCACGGTCGGCCACGTCCCAGTGTTCGGGCTGCCCGGCAATCCGGTGTCGTCGATGGTGTCCTTCGAGCTGTTCGCCCGAACCGGTCTGCGCTCCATGATGGGCTTCGCCGAACCGATGCGAACAGCGGTTGTCGCGGTGGCGGGCGAAGACCTCGGTCGGCGCCCGGATGGCAAGACCCACTTCCTGCGGGTCAACGCCGAGCACGAGAACGGCCGGGTTGTCGTGCGATCGGCCGGCGGGCAGGGTTCGCACATGCTGTGGGCGATGGCCAATGCCAACGCCCTGGCCATCGTTCCAGACGGTGACGGATACCGGGCTGGAGACGAACTGGACGTCCTCATCCTCGACTGACCGCCGCTCGACGAGGGCCGGGCCCTGGGGAAACAGGCTCGGCGGTCGCTACGATCTGGCCATGGCCGCGCGTGACCTCGTTGACCCGTTCGACCGAGTCGTGCGCGATCTGCGCATCTCGGTGACCGATCGGTGCAACTTCCGCTGTCAGTACTGCATGCCGGCCGAGGGCATGAACTGGCTCCCGCGTGAGGACATCTTGTCCTTCGAGGAAATCGAACGGTTCGCGAAGATCTGCGTCGATCAGTTCGGTTTCGACGGGATCCGCCTCACGGGTGGCGAGCCACTCGTTCGAGCGCACCTTCCCAAGCTGGTGGAGCGTCTCTCGGGGCTCGGGATCGACGTCGCACTGACCACCAACGGGGCCACGCTGCGGATGCACGCCCAGCCCCTGGCCGACGCCGGGCTGTCGCGCATCAACATCAGCCTCGATTCGCTGCGCCGCGACCGTTTCCTGGAGCTCACACGCCGCGACGAACTCGATCGGGTCCTCGACGGCATCGACGCCGCCCTGGCCGCGGGCCTCGAACCGGTGAAGCTCAACGCTGTCATGATGCGGGGAATCAACGACGACGAGGTCGTCGACTTCGCTCGATTCGGCCGCGAGAACGATGTGAGCGTGCGGTTCATCGAGTTCATGCCGCTCGACGCAGACGGTGCCTGGTCCGACTCGTTGGTCGTTCCGGCCGACGAAATCGTCGCAGCGATCGATTCCACCTTCCCCCTCGAGCCCGTGCAGAGGGGCAACGAGCCCGCCGAGCGATTCCGCTACCTCGACGGTCAGGGCGAGATCGGCGTGATCGCCAGCGTCACCAAGCCGTTCTGTGGCAACTGCGACCGGGTGCGCCTCACCGCCGAGGGCCAGTTCAGGACCTGCCTGTTCGCCGTCGACGAGTTCGACATGAGAGCTCTCCTGCGCGGCGACGCATCGGACGACGAGATCTCTGCGGCCATCGAATCGGCCGTCGGCACCAAATGGGCCGGCCATGCCATCGGCCAAGTCAACTTCATCCGTCCGGCGCGCTCGATGAGCCAGATCGGCGGCTGACCCCGTCACGACGGGCGGTACCCTCAGGGCCCATGACTGAGCCCCACCTCACGCACCTCGACCCCCTCGGTCGGGCGCGCATGGTCGATGTCACGCCCAAAGAGACGACCCACCGCCGGGCCGTCGCACGGTGCCGCGTCTACATGGAGCCCGAGACGACATCGCTCATCGCCCGGGGAGCGGTGACCAAGGGCGACGTTCTCGCCGTCGCCAGGGTCGCCGGCATCCAAGCCTCCAAACGAACCTCCGACCTCATCCCGCTCTGTCATCCCCTCCTCGTCGGATCGGTGTTCATCAACTTCCACATCGATGAGTCGTGGGTCGAGGTGGAGACCCACGTCGAGACCATCGACCGAACCGGCGTCGAGATGGAAGCCATGACGGCGTGCTCGGTCGCAGCGCTCACGATCTACGACATGTGCAAATCCGCCGATCGCGCCATGGTGATCGGCGACCTCACCCTCTGGGAGAAGACCGGCGGACGCAGCGGCACCTACCGCCGCAGCGAACCGGCCGGCGAAGCGATCCGCCGCCTCGCCGGAGACCGTGCCCTCGACGGCCCCTCGGAGTTCGACACCGGGGACTGACACTTGCCGCAATCCTCGCTGCGCTCGTCTGCGGATGGGCGCGGTGGGCGGCTCACGACTTCGTCGAGTCGCCGCGGGGGCTACTCGTGGGCTGTGTCGACTTGGCACGGCCACCTGCCACGGCTCGTCGCCGCTTCAGCGGCGGCCGCGGGCTGAGTCTCGCCGCAATCCTCGCTGCGCTCGTCTACGGATGGGCGCGGTGGGCGGCTCACGACTTCGTCGAGTCGCCGCGGGGGCTACTCGTGGGCTGTGTCGACTTGGCACGGCCACCTGCCACGGCTCGTCGCCGCTCCGGCGGCGGCCGCGGGCTGAGTCTCGCCGCAATCCTCGCTGCGCTCGTCTACGGATGGGCGCGGTGGGCGGCTCGCCGCTCCGGCGGCGGCCTTGCCGCTCTCCGCATTGCATTGGCCGCCGGCAGCGACAATACTTTCGCCGATTGCCGCCCCTCCGTTCACCGAGACTTCTGCGGATGTACGCGGGCGGCAGCGGGCAACGATTCGGACAGAGGTAGTCGAGGACACTGACGTGAGCCACGAACTCGCACGACGAGCGAACGCAGCGGTGACCCTGTGACGCCGGTCGTACTCCTCGGCCTCGCAGTCATGTGGGCCGTGCTTCTCGTTCCCGGCTGGGTGCGCGCCTGGCGCGAACGTTCCGGCCGCCAGACCACGATCGACACCTTTCATCACCAGCTCGATGTTCTGGGCCGACACGCCCCTCGCCGGTCAGTGGACAACCCACCCGGTGCGCGCCTGCGTGTGAGCGACCGCTTCAGCAACCACCAGCGTCCCCGTACCACCGTTCCTCAGGATGCCGGTGAAGCTGCCGTGCGGCGCCGCGACATCATCGTCTTGTTGTCGATCGTCGCTGTCGTCACGCTAGTGGGATGGCTCGTCAGCGGGATCGCGACAGTCGGCATCGTCCACATCGCTGTCGATGTTGTGCTCGGGCTCTACGCCTACGTTCTCGTGCTGCGGCGCCGCGCCGAAGCGGAGCGCCTGGCCAAGGTGCACTACCTGCCGCGCAACGTCGCCCAGGCCGAGACACCGCGCCAGCGTCGCCGTCGGGCCAACTGACCCTCGTCTCGTTCGGGCGCTTGCGCGTTCGGTGCTCGCGGGTCGGGCGGGTATATTCAGTGGTCCCTTCGGGGGTGTAGCTCAGTTGGTAGAGCGCTTCGGTCGCATCGAAGAGGCCAGGGGTTCAATTCCCCTCACCTCCACAA
>Ga0114932_10001695_pt1 | contig 24604 bp, 16 predicted proteins | sample 2SBtaG_2_FD_87286 | JGI IMG/M metagenome (GOLD analysis project Ga0114932, IMG submission 87286) | Deep subsurface microbial communities from Kolumbo volcano to uncover new lineages of life (NeLLi) - 2SBTROV12_ACTIVE470 metaG | ecosystem: Environmental > Aquatic > Marine > Volcanic ...
AGTTCGATTTGCGAAAAATTAATTAAGCCAGTTGATTGATTTTCTTGTAATTGAGTCTGCTTCGTTTCTCTTAACCAAGTGTGGTGTGACCATTCGTTTTGCTCACATAAAGTAGCAGTTTGAAGTGCAAAAGAATGCTGCTCTTCATTTTCACACGCATGTAAGAATGTCACAGGGTGCGGGTATTTAATATCGGACTTAAATTCAAGCATAGATTGCATTGGCGTGATACCAACTCCGGCAGAAATCAGCACAACTGGTGATTGTTTATCTGTGAAATAGAAATCTCCAACAGGGGCATGTAAGTCGACAACATCACCAACATTTAAGTGATCGTGCAGGAAGTTTGAAACAATGCCATTATGCTCACCTAACTCTCGTTTTACCGAGATGCGATAGCTGCGTCCATTAGGTTTATCTGACAACGAGTATTGACGTATTTCTGTATGTTCAAACTGTTCACTGCTGATCTCAATACCCAAGTATTGGCCGGGGTTAAAGTCTGCAACCGCTTGTTCATCGACAGGTACAAACACAAAACTGGTCACCAATTTTGACTCTGGTGTTTTACTTACGAGTCTAAATGCGCGTTTGCCTTGCCAACCACCGAGTTTATTGGCGTTTTCGGTATAAATTGAGTTTTCTTTATTGATAAAGATATCAGCGAGTACGCCATAAGCAGTAGTCCAAGCGTCTTCTATTTCTGGTGTAAAGTCTGCGCCTAATAATTCCCTAAACGTCTCAATTAAATGCAGACCAACAATGTCATAGTGATGCGCCTGAATGTGAAAACTAGTGTGTTTATTTGCAATGCGCTCTACCGCACTTTTTAATACACTCAGGTTATCTATGTTTTTTGCATAGGCGAGTATAGCTTCAAATAACGCGACCTTTTGACGACCTGTATGCTGGTTACTCATGTTGAAAATGTGTTTAAGTTCAGGGTTTTCTCTAAACATACGATTATAGAAATGCTTTGTGATGGCACTGCCACCTTGCTCAATAATGAAAGACGTACTTTTAACAATATCTATGTGCTGTTTGGTTAACATGACTTTCCTCAAGATTAAAAACTAGTGTGACCTAAGTGATAAGCGCCGATACAGCGGACCACATAAGCTATTTTGAATAACGCGCTAAAAATGATTGTTGCGATATGGCTAGCAATCTGAACTGATAAAGAAAAATGTTCATCGATTGAAAAGCTAATAATGAGCGAGCTGAGCGTCAGTAATAACAAAATTACCATGGCACGGCTGCCGAACTTTAGGCAGTGTTGATAAAGGGATTGCTCTGAAAGGACTTTAGATTGCATAAAGCTTACTCTTAATTAAACGCGACGAATTATATATATCAACATTGATGCCAATTTTTTATCTTGTTGATATTTATGTTTTTTAATTATTTTTACTATGATGTTAGAGTCATTTTGACTTTTGCGGGTGTGAGTCTATTTGACTCATTTGTGTGTGGTTGAGTTAGCCTTTAGTTGGAATCGTTTTCGATAACGCGCTAGACTTTGATTTTAGTTGTTAATAAAGTGTTTGTTCTTAGAATATGAATATTGCTTTTTTTGTGTTTTTTGCACTTTTTAGTGTGGCAGCTATCGGCTCGGTTAACGCTGAATTTGATGAATTTAAAGTGCAAGCAGAAAGCTTGAAGTCATCTAAAGAGCGACAGGTTTTGCTCAAAAAAGCGGATGATTTGCTTAAAAATAGACAGTTGACACAAATGCAAACCGCATATGTGCTTCATAGAGCAGGGCTTGTGTGCATCCGAGAAGGGTGTTTTGAACAAACAGTCACTTATCTAGCGAGATTAGAAACCTTACTTGAGTCATTTGAAAGCATAGAGTACTCAGGTAAGTTGAACCTCTCTCGCGGTAATATGGCGCTCACCCGGGGTAACCAGTTCGAGGCAATTCCTTATTTAATTGCTGCTTCGAACTTCTTTGAACAAGCTGAATTATATACTTTATCATCTCATGCTAACCGGTTTTTGGCTCATGCTTATAAACAGTTAAACAAATACTCTGATGCTGTGATCGCTTTAGATGCCTCACTTGAGGCGGCTGTAAAAGCGGAAAATGCGCAACTTGAAATGGCGGTTGCACGGCAGAAAAGTGCTATTTACACCAGTTTAGACTTAATTGAAAAGTCACTAGAGATCCAGTTACAGCAACTGCAGAAAATTCCATATTTGCCGAAAAAGACTCAAGAGTTTTGGATGAACGACACGTTTTGGGGGCTAGCTGAAAGTTATGCTGCGCTGGGTGAGCATGCAAAAAGTTACGATTATTTCAATAAAGTCCATGACATAGATAAACGACTTAATGGCAAACAAGATCAGGCTATGACGCTAAGAAGGATGGGCGAGCAGAAAGTCGCACTAAAACAATTTGAACAAGCTGATGAGCATTTTAAGCTGTCTTTAGCTATTTTGACTGAACTTGATATCCCTTTGGAAATTATAGATACGCAAACTTATGTCAGTGAAATGTATCTACGCGAAGGCAAACTTCAATTAGCCCAAGACACACTCGAGGCAATTATTAAACAGCTAGATATTGCTAAGAATGTGAATGTATACCTCCGAGCAAGCTACCTATTGATTGAGACATATTTACAGAATGAATTGTATGAACGAGCGCATAAGCAGCTTTTGTTAATTGCGTCACATAAAAATAAGGATTTGGCTAGGTATTATGGTTCTCTAGCCCAAGTATTGCATGGGAAAGGTGATTTAATAGGCGCATTTGAAGCGCAAAACCAAATGCACTTGGCCTACAAAAACAAGATGAAAGAGCAGGGAAGTCTTAAAACTCTTGTTTTAGCTTCTGAGTCAGAATATGTAACTGGTCAATTTGAATTGAAGCAAGCAAAAGCGGAGCAGGCCTTATTAAAAGCAGAGCAAACACTTACGCGGTATATTGGCTTCTCGATTGTTGCTGTTTTATTGTTTATTATTTTGTTTGTTTTGGTTTTTACTCGGCAACGCAGAGCGAGGCTGGAGCAAGAGGCTAAACATTTAAATCAAGCGTTAGAGCTTAAAAAGCAGTTGCTTGCAGATGTGTCTCACGAATTACGTACACCGCTTGCTGTTTTAAAGCTTCATTTGGAGGCGCTGGAGCATAACCTTGTGTCAGATCCCCAGTCGACTTACAAGGTGTTAAACCAGAGGTTAGATAATCTAAACCTATTAATATCTGATATATATGAGCTTGCTCAGGCTGATACAGGGACGTTTACCTTAAATTTAGAAATGTATGATGCGAATGAACTATTTGATGATTTAGCTGGGCAAATCGAAGACGTACTTTGCGACCATGAGCTGCATCTTGAAGTAAAAAAATCACCTCTTGATAAGGTAATACTTGAAGTTGACGCTGCAAGGTTACATCAAGTAGTTGCCAATTTGAGTAGAAATTCTATCCACTATACAGATAAACCAGGCGAAGTTTGTTTTGCAGTTTCAGATACCGCAGAGGCTGTGATTATGTCTTTCTCAGATTCAAGCCCGGGTGTATCTGACCAAGATTTACCGCATTTATTCGAACGTCTATTCCGCTGTGATAAATCTCGAAGTCGTGATTTAGGTGGGTCGGGACTCGGGTTGTCGATTTGTGAAAAGGTGGTTGAAGCCCATGGAGGTGAAATGAAGGCTTTTCACAGTGAGTTAGGTGGTTTAAAAATAGAGATAAAATTACCTAAAGTGTTATAGACAATAGTTGCATATTCAAAATAGAGCAGATTATAAAATGTTTAATAACTATTCAATCTTACTATCCTCTTTCTCAATTTAAAGTAAGGTGTTAATTTAATGTTTCATCAACAATCTAAGGAGAAGAACGATGAAACTTACACTCAAAAAGAAAAACCTTAAAAGCCTTCAGCAACCTTTAGCAAATAAACAGTTAGGTGAAGCTGCGACACCTAAGATTGGTGGTGGTGCAAAGCCAATTGATGATGAAACATTTACCCACCCATTTATTTGTACATCATTTGTTGGTTTCACTTGCTAATAAAACCTACCTTTAGGTTATGAAATTAAAGAAATAAACTATATTTTTTTAGAAAGAATAAAAGCAACTATATGAAAAGGAAGCATCAGTATTTACAGGTGATGTAATTACAACTCGTATTTGCTTTGTAACTTCAGTCTTTGCTAAATCACGATGGTTCTTTACGTTCTAAATAAAAAAAGAGGCTTTGCCTCTTTTTTTTATTCATAATTCCTAACCAATTAAAGCGCTTACAATCAATTTCGCTATCCCATTTATGTAAATATATTGTTTTAATAACAAACTATTGCATACAATATATTGCATTCTTGTTAATGTGCTGCTTTAATGTTTGACGTTTGAACCATTTGTTCAAATAAAAAACAACAAGTAAGGAAGAGAAATGAAAATAAAAAAACTTGCAGTACTGGTAGCGGGCTCATTTTATGGCATAACTGCATTTGCAATGACAGCACCGCAAATGCAGCAAACAAATACCATCAACACTGAACACCATCATAATCACCATCATCATCACCATGGTGTAGAAAATGAAACACCTGTTGAAAATGCTCCTACTGCAGAATCTCAATATGCTGAACAACCAGTCATGATACAAACGAGTACATTCTCAATGGCGAATGTACAAGCAGCAGCAGTATGTAATGTCAACGCATTGGCAACCACCAATAGCACGACTTTAATCAATGAAATTAAGTCTCAAGGTGTGCAATGTGTAAACGATTTATTCTCAGCTTCGAGTAATATCCAAGCAACTGCATTTGATTCAAATAATATGTATGCCGTCGCAAATCATGTAAAAACATTGAGTCAAAACTACCAAGGTGGCGGAGATGCAAATATTGAAGCCATGTTCTTATTCTTACGTGCGGGCTACTTTGCTGAGTTTTATAACGATCAAATTACTTTTGCAGCTTGGGTGACCCCAGCAATAAAAGGGGCGATTGATGCCTTCGTAAATAATAGCCATTTCTACGACGACAATGATGCGCATGGTCAGACCTTATCTGAAGTCATCATTACAATGGACAGCTCAGAACAGCAAGACGTATATTTACCAATCATTACGCAGTGGCTAAATCGTTGGAACGAGAGTTATGCAACAAAGTGGAATATGCGAAATGCAGTAAATAATTTATTTACTCTACTTTTCCGTGGCCAATGGAACAACGAATTTAAAGCAAAAATTGGTACTCAAACCGACCTTGTTGCAGCGCTAAGAAAATTTTCAACCAGCAATTATATGATTGATTCAAGCGCTGAGTTTATGTTGGCTAATGCAGCACGAGAATTAGGCCGTCTTAAGAAATATTCAGATACAGCCATTCAGAGTTCAGTTGATGCAGGGCTTAAAGACATTTTCAGTCGTTATGAAATGGTCGGTTTTGGTGATGTAGCTTGGTTAGGTGCAGCTGATACGGCCAGTTATTACGGTAATTGTAATGACTATGGCATTTGTAATTACGGCGAACAGTTAGAAAACCAAGTTCTTTCGCAAACTTATATTTGTAGCAGTACAATTAAAATTCGCTCACAGAATATGACAACGGCTCAGCATCAAGCCGCGTGTAGCAAAATGGGCTATGAAGAAGGCTATTTTCATACCAAGCTAGATACTAATAATATCCCTGTAGCTGATGATAATAATGCTCAATTGCAAGTCAATATTTTTGATTCAAGCACTGACTACGGCAAATATGGGGGACCAATTTTCGGCATCAACACTAATAATGGCGGCATGTATTTAGAGGGCGATCCTTCGAAACCAGGTAATGTGCCAAACTTTATTGCGTACGAAGCCAGTTATGCTAATCCTGATCACTATGTGTGGAACTTAGAGCATGAATATGTGCACTACCTTGATGGTCGTTTTGACTTATATGGCGATTTTAATGCACCAACAGAAGCAATTGTGTGGTGGAGTGAAGGTGTTGCTGAATATATTGCCAATGAAGATAACAACCAAGAAGCAATTGATACCATTAAAGATGGCTCAACTTACACGTTAGGTACAATCTTTAACACCACCTATGATGGCTTTGACCAAGACAGGATCTATCGCTGGGGTTATTTAGCTGTTCGCTTTATGTTTGAACGTCATATAGATGAAGTAAAGCTTATGCTGAACTCGACTCGAACTGGTGATTGGGCAGCGTATAAGGCGCGTTTAAACAACTGGGCAGTTGATTACGATGCTGAATTTACCCAATGGACACAGCAGCTAGCAAACGGCGGTGGCACAGTAAATGAGGCGCCAGTCGTGGCGATAAACGGCCCTTATACGGCGAACAAAGCTGAGCTAATTAACTTCTCTAGCCAAGGCTCATTTGATAAAGAAAGCAGCATTGCAAGTTATACATGGAACTTTGGTGATGGCACATCAAGCTCTGAAGCGAACCCTGCACATAGCTATGCGCAGGCAGGTGAATATACAGTGACACTCACTGCTACTGACACTGAAGGAGCGAGCCGAACTGAGTCAACAACAGCGACTATTTTAGGTGATACTACACCGGTAAACCAGTTGAAGAATGGCGAGTCTAAAGCAATTTCAGGTGCACAAGACAGCGTATTAAAATTCACGTTTGTGGTAGCTGAAGGTGCAAGTAATCTAAATTTCGTGTTAAGTGGTGGCACTGGTGATGCTGATCTGTATGTGAAATTTGGTGCAGAGCCAACCATGTCTGATTATGACTGTCGTCCTTATATTGGTGGCAATGATGAAATATGTGAAATCAGTAATGTTCAAGCTGGTACCTACCATGTGATGGTATACGGCTATAACAGCTTTGATACGTCGATTATCGCGAGCTTTAGCGCGGGTTCGGGCTTTAATGTACCAGATGCGTGTGCAACAAGTGGTCCTGTAACCGGTGGCCGTTTGTATGATGGTCAAGTTAGATGCTTAGCTGAGCAAGACACAATTTGGTTGAGCTTAGAAAATGTGAAAGGTCAAAACAGTATCTCTATCACAACTGCGAATGGTTCTGGCGATTTAAGCCTTGAATATAGCAATCAAGGCTGGCCAACCAGTACAAATGTAGATGCTTCTTCTACCAATAGCGGCAATGGTGAGTGTATTTATATTACTAACCAAAGCCAATACTGGGGTTACCTTAAAGTATCTGGTAACGCAAAAGGAGCATCAATAGTCGTTGATTACAATACGCCTGGATGTCGTTAAAAACACTTTAACTTTGTAAACTAACCCCCAGAAGTAAGGCTCAGTATGAAATTTGAATACTGGGCCTTTTTTTATTTCAGGTTCAGCGTTGCAAGCTAAACTTTACTCCAATTATGAATATGGCAATTGTTCAGATGTTTAATCTAGAATATTGAGTAAATCTGGTCTAGTTATTATTTATTTTTTGGTTGAATATCATGAGGCCAGGCTTGGGTAAGCTTGTGAACAAGTTCATTTGGAGTCGTGCTATGTACATACCTAAAAATCAACAAATGCCCAATCATCTTGCTATTGAATTTATTGAAGCATTTGGCTTTGCTTGTTTAATTTCTCCTTGCCTGAATGCCTCTCATTTACCTTTTATTGTAGAGCAAAACTCAAAGGTAGACCTGAAACTATTTACGCATTTAGCCAGAGCAAATGCGCATTGGAAAATCCTAGATGAGCAAGAGGTAATGATTATATTCTCGGGCCCTCATGGTTATATTTCACCCACTTGGTATGAGAAAGGCCCAGCTGTGCCTACCTGGAATTATGCAACGGTGCACGTAAAAGGCAGAGTAAAACTTTTGGATGAACATGAGACGTTGAATGTCGTGACTAAAACAGTTGAAAAATACGAAGCTGAATTATTTAACCAAACCGAGATTTACAGCCATGAATTTAACACACGTTTGTCTCGAGCCATTGTGGGTATAGAAGTTGAGGTATTAAGCATTGAGGGTAAGATAAAGCTTGGGCAGCAACGAAGTGTTAACGATCAGCAAGGTGTTTTTGATAGTTTATGTTCAAAAGATCACGAATCGAAAATGCTTGCAGATTATATGCAAAAAATAAATGTGGGTACTGGTTGTATCGAGACAAGTTGAATGTACGGTTGGTTTTTGGTTTGGTGTCTTAAAATAATGATTTGATAGCATACGGTTAAATCTTGGTGCGTTATTAAAACAGAGTTTGCTTATGTCAAGCTCTCACTAAATTTATGGTATTTGAACATTTTCTTCAAAATTTAGAAACAGATGTCAAATCTGGCTGTACTTCATATTCATCTGAAGCGTTGGGTATTAATTCTTATAAGGAAGATTAAAGTTCAACCTTATGATTTATAAGCACTAATGTTTGACGGTATAAATGTTATTAAGTATCCTCGCTTGGGATTAAATTGTTTAATTATAAAATTTCTCAAAGGATATGTTTTGAAATACCTACCTATTATGCTTTCCGTAGCCGTGTTGGCTGCTTGCTCAAGTCATGACTCATTAAGTGACGCTTCAATTAACAAGCAACCAAAAAAAATACCAGTAAATGAAACCGTATTTAGTCATGAAATAAATGATCCATATCGTTGGATGGAAAATGAAGAAGATGAACTGAAAACTTGGATGTTAAGTTCTGCCAAAAACACCGATGAGCTGTTGCAGTCTCAAGCAGGTAGACACCGTTTAGAAGAGGCGACTGCAAGGCTATTTGAAGCACAGTCCAGTTTTTCTCAAGCTAAGTTATCTGGCGATAAACTCTTTTATTTGCACAAAAGCCATGGTGACTCGGTATCAAAATTATATGTTCGCATAAAAGGAGAAGAGCGTTTAATCGTTGACCCTGCTAAGTACAACAATAATGATGGCGGTTTAGCGGCAATACATAGTTACTCTGTTTCTCCAAGCGGTAAATATATTGCTTTTCACATTTCTCCAGACGGTTCTGAAGTTGGTACTGTCAGAATTATTGATACAGATTCTCTTCGTATCTTAGACAGAGAAGTTTTTCCTGTTTGGGGTGAGTTCGTTGCAAGTTGGAAAAGCGACCTAGAATTTTCTATCACTAAAATGACATATGCTATAAACAAGGATCCAATTCAAGGAATGGTTGTTGAGAATGTTAAATTAGAAAGCGCAGAGCGTAATTTAGAACTGGGTTTTGGAATTAACAATGGGGCTAATTTTAATTCTGCTGAATTCCCTATTGTGATTTACCCAAAAAACAGTCGTTGGATATTAGGCAAAGGCACAGGCGCTAGACCTGACCACAGGTTGTTGGTTAAAGAGCAAGGTAATTCAGAATGGCAGGTTTTAGCTGACTATAAAGATAGAGTAACGAGCAGTGCGCTAATTGGAAATGACTTGTATATGCTCTCTAAAAAAACAGCACCTGATGGCGAGATATTGAAACTAAACTTAAATAAGTCACAAAACCTCAATGATGCTACGCAAGTCTTAGGCGAAGGTGATGAAGTCATTACTTCAATAACTGCAGTAGAAGGTGGTTTGTTTATTGTCAGCATGAAAGATGGTTTTGATAGCATTCGCTTCATAGATCTTGACAAAAAGATTACCCAAATTTCTCTTCCATTTGATGGCGTAGTTAGTTCTCTATCAAGTGACAACGCTTCAGACACTATAATATTCTCGGTTGAGAATCCGATGCATTCTCGAGAATATTTTAAATATCGCTCTGGAAAAATAACTTCTCTAGGCTTGAATAGCGCTACTCATGAGCTTCCAACAGGATATAAAGTATTGAGAGAGTTTGCTAAGAGTGCAGATGGCACTTTGGTTCCGGTAACAATATATGGCAAATCTTCAGACTTAAAAGATCCATCCCCAACGATTTTATATGCTTATGGTGGTTACGGCACTTCAATTAGGCCTTATTATCGTCCAATGATGTTCCCATTTAATGAAGAAGGTGGAATTTGGGTTAATTGTCATGTTAGAGGTGGTGGTGAAAAAGGTAGATCTTGGCATGAGATGGGAAGAGGAAAGAATAAACCAAATGGCCATGCTGATTTTATAGCTTGTGCAGAGCATTTGGTGAAAACTGGTCGGACTAAGCCAAAATCTCTAGGTGCATATGGCGTGAGTATGGGCGGCGTTTTAGTTGGTCCCGCAGTTTTAAAACGACCAGAACTGTTCGGTCACGCAGCTTTATCTGTTGCAATTCTTAACCCTACAAGAATTTTACAGTCTAAGAATGGCGCGAACCAAATTGGTGAATTAGGGGATCCTCGAGCTGAGGATGACTTTAAATCGATACTCGCAATGGACGCTTATGAAATGCTTGATAATGTTAGTGCTTTGTCAGACTTTTACCTTAATGTAGGCCTTAATGACAAAAGAGTTGATTATTGGCATACAGCAAAATTTGCTGCAAAGTATTTATCATCAGAGCATTCAGGAATGCTATTGATAAGAGCTGACGATAAAATAGGCCATGGCACAGGTTCAAGTACTCAGCAAAACATTAAACGTTATGTTGACCTTTACAGCTTTATGCTTAATAGATCTGGACACCCTGACTTTCAGTCTCAAAACTAAATAAAAATTGAATATGTAGTTTTAATCGTTTCAAATAGGGGGAATGCCTCCTATTGTTTATATGTAGTGCTTCTTGCAGATCGAAACTGGTGCTCATACGAGTATCAGGAGCGATTAAACACTTTATGGCGAAACTGTTTAGCAGAGGTTAAAAATCTTAGATTAAAAAAGGCGCCTAAGCGCCTTTTTTAATCTTTTTTGTGCAGTAACTTAATGATAGCTTTAAAGTTACGTTTAGATTGCTCAGTTTTTAAAGCCATTCTAAGTGTTTGTTTAATGCCTTTTTGGTTTTCTTGTTTTGCCAATGCATTGATTGCTGCATATCGCACATTGTCATCGTCATCATTAACAGCAATATTTAGCACCGAATCACTGGTTTTGGGCTGCATTTGATAATTACCTAGTGCTGTGACAAGGGTTTTGGTATTGCGACCTGAGTGTTTGCTAAAATGTTTTTCTAGGTTGCTGTAGGCTTCTTCGCTTTGCATCATACCCAATGCTCTGATCGACGCTTTCTCGATACGCGGGCTTGCGTGAGTTAAGTGCTCATCAATAAGCGAAATATGTTGCTTATCTCTGCTATTACCCAAAGCGGTGATTAAATCAGCAGTTTTAGCCTCATTTCCACCTAAAGTGATTTGTTCGGCAATTGCACTCGATAACTGCTCTGATGTTGCAGAGTCGGCTCTGTTATTAAGTAAAATACCTAATGTCATATAAAAACTAGACTGCACTTCAGAATCTACACTCAAAAAGCCATCGTTCAAAAGGCCCAATAACGTATTCGTTGTTTGTTGCGTTAGCGCTGAATCACCTTGGGTTAATGCTCTCAATGCTCTGAATTGAACGTCTGGAGACTTTTGAGTATCAACCAGCAGGTTACTTAATAATTGTTGACTTGCTTGAGAGTCTAATTGACCCAACGCATTAAATAAGCGCATTTGTGCGTTGTCGCTGATTAAGTCGGACATAATGACTTCACGTAATGAGCCAAGTACGGCGTCATATTTTTCTAACATAATCGACAGCGAATGCGCATCAATTAAGGTAATATCTTGTTGAGTCAAGAGTACTTTTAATTCTTCAGTAAGTAGTTCTCTTTGCGCTTGTGTCAGTGTTACAGCCTGAGACTGCCATTGAGTAAGGTCATCTTGCATAGAAAACAACTCACTCGAAACGGGCGTTTTTAGCTTAGTCAATAAATATTGCTGTTTCGATTGAAAGGTCAGATCCATCCCTTTTAGTTTGAGTTCTTCACTGCCTTCACGTAGAGACATAAAACAACTTGATGGCTTAACCGTATGCGTTGAGTCTAAAATATCAATACGATTGAATGAATTCAAAGACGTGTTGTTTTTTAAGTTATAGCGCAGCTTGGAAAAATGTATTTTTTTACCGTCGGTAGAATATTCTGCAAAGTATTCACCTAAGGTATCTTGTTCTGGTTTAATTTGACCTAATTGTGTTTGAAACTGCAAGTAATAGGCTAAACCTTTCAATTGTTCCTGCGCTTGTTGACTCAATTTATCTGTAAAGAAAAAGTCAGTGATAAGGCCGTTATCTTCGCGTTTAAAGGCAAAAGCAATTTGGTAGTCAGGTGCAGCAACCTCTGTGATACCTTGAATGATTTTGACTTGATCAGCTTTTATGGCCCACCAGTTTTTTTCATCGCCTTTGACCGCAGGTTTTACAGAAATAACACCTTGTAAAGTAATTTCAGATGTTTGAGCGGCGCTGTTTAATTTAGTGTAATTAAAAGACGTATACGTTTTTGTATCAAAGCTGAATTGCGTTTGGCACTGGCCACCGAAGACCTGTGCGCTTGCTAGCGCCAAAATAGGCGCAGCAAGCATTGGGTTACGAAACCAATTGATCATAGTTGGATTTCATCTTCTTTAGAGTATAGTGTCCATGACTTGTTATAAACGCTTCTTGTTTGGTATAGCCATAGGTCATATTTAGTTCTTTTGGTACCACATGGGTAAGGAATTCCCCATTTTTTACACCATTTAACGCCCTTAGTTTCAGCATATAGGCCAAACTTACCTGAAATAACGTCTAGGTCATTTTTAAGCTCAAGGCCATAATAAATATGTGGTGCTTTGTTTCCAGTACTGGCTAACGCAAAGCCAGCATTTGACTCAAGTTTGAAAGTGTTATCAATTAAATTAAAGTCAGCTTGAACACCTGCAGAAGCCACTAAGAGGTCAACACCACCGCGACCAAATGCACCAAAGTCAACATGGAATAGGTCACCTTCAGCATAAAGCTCTGCGTTATAGCCTACAGTTAGTTCAAAACCTAAGTTACCATCAACACCCGCTTCTACACTCATTGGGACCGGACCAACTGTGAATTTAGCTTTAGCGAGTACTCTTTCTTGCTCCCATTTCTTTTCCCATGACTTTTCATATTTTGCGACATATTTTTCATCTTCAAATACCACATTATTGAAGATAATCATCTCTGACTCATAGCCCGTGTTATTACCACTGACATAAGCACTTCCATCATAGCTAATGCTGAATAATGTATTTTTGGCATTGAAGAAGTATGCTTCAACTGTGCCTTCACCTGAGATGCGGGCACCTGGGTCGCCTGTAGGTACAATGAATAGCTTGCCGTTTAAATCAACACCAACATTGAATATAGATTTTTTGCCATAAGACTTATCGAATGATTTCTCTAGCTTAATGTTTGCTAATCCCACTGAGAATTGAGGTGTGTTTTTCGAGTTGGCAGATTCTTCTACTGCAACTTCTTCAACATATTCAAAGAAGTAAAGCGGAATTTGCGTTTCGATCACATTATTATCAGTAATGGTTTCAGCATTTGTACTGGTGTCAGTTAAAGTAAAGCGAACTTTTAGATTTTGCTCTTGCGTTGCGTCGTAATTATCATGAATAGACTTTAATAATTCATCTTCAAGTGCAATATCGAACCCGATGTGCTCATCATGAAGACCAGGGGTAAAGCTATGTAAAATTTCATCTTCGTAGCTATTCGTTTCGGCATTCCAGAAATGAGTCGGTACCCAGTTTCCGTTAACCATAACTTCTGCTTTGATTAACGAGTCGCCTAAATCTTTTCCTTCGTAATCTGCTTCGATGAATCCGATTAAGTCTGAATGATGTTCGCTGGTTCCATTTGCTGTAGTTGGTACGTCGAGTATTAATGCGTCTTGACCAAACTCAGCTGCAAGCAATTTGTAATCATGCGTTTCAATCGCGCGAACTTCAATATCAGCAAACGGGAAGTCACCTTCAGAGAAAGGTTCGTGTTCGACTGAAGGGTGATTATCATTTTCTAAGTCTTCAGCATGCGAGTCGTATGGGTCTATTTGAGCAATAACATGATATTTACCGCCAGCTACGTCGTTAGGCACTTTGATATCAATATCAAAAGTGTGATCTCCTTCTCGCACATTTGATAGTGCCAATGCGCCTACCTTGTGCACCTCATTTATTTCAACTTCATCTTCTGTAGATTCGGCTAATTCATCAGCATGCACTAAATAAAAGTGAACATCGACATCGATTTCATCAAAGCCTTTTACTTGAACATCATAATACGCTCTGAAGGTATTATTAGGCTCTAACACATTTAGAGGGCCAGTTGAAATTTTAGTAATAGCTAAATTAGATGTTGGCTCTTCAGCATTTGTATCATCTGCAGGAGTGTTATTTTCTGCTGGTGGCATGATGATTATTGGATCATCATTATCACCCAGCTCACAGCCTGAAAGCACTGTAAGTAAAGTACCAGCAACCATAGTGTGTAAGAAACGACGCATTTTTGAATCCTTTATGATTTAAGCGAGTATCAAGAATAGGCTGAAATTGTGGAGAAAGAATGGATCAAATAAAGTTAATATCTAAATTAAGTCAAGTATCAAATAAAAAATGAGCAAAGCGCTTTGCGTTGCTCATTTTTTAAAATATCACTTAAAAAGTAACAGGAAGTTACTTCTTTTAGTCATTACCACCTGAAGGAGGCGGAAGAATAATGATAGGTTGGTATTGAGATGTTGTGGTTGTAAGTTCAACTTTAACGATATTAAGTATCTCTGTAAGGCCAAGCTCTGAGTTGTACAGACTCTCTTTAACTTCTTGCTTTATAACGAGTTGATTCTCTTCTTCAAAGTTGTTGAAAAAATCTTCAGGGTTATCTGAAAACGCTTTACAGTTTTCAGGATTATTCATGATTTCATTAAGAAAATGCAGAGTGGGTGATAGCAATGATGCTTTTGACATTATAATTTCCTTGTTTAGTTAAAGTCTTTCTCGAAACTAACGAAAAAAGACCAGTTTGTCTTACTAGTAAAGTTTTTATCTAATGAGTGGACGGTTTTGGTATTGAAGATGATGGTTTGACCCAGCTTTACTTCAACGGTTTTAATACTGTCTTTAAACTGCTCCGTAATCTTTGGCGGTAATTGTTTAAATTGACCAAACACCTCTTGAGGTAAAGCACCAAGTTTATGTGTTCCAGGTATAATTCTGAAGTTTGCTTCATCTACGGGAGAGATTGGGCTCCAACACATAATTAAATCATTAACTTCATAATCTAAAGGGTAATCTTGATGAAGGTTGTTAATCCCTCTCACTTTATCTTCAGGAAGGAGAGAAATGTACCCTTTAAATTCGGCCCTCTTGGCTTTATGACTTAAAAGCTTGTTTGGAATATCAGCTGCAATCAAGTTGTTCGCAATAGTATCGATGAGCTTATCTGCTCGACAGTCAAGGTGGCTTCTTGATAAATAACTGTTTTTAGTATTTGCAATTGGGTAATTTGGTTTATTACAAATGAATTCTAAGATATCAACCAAGTCAATTTTTCTATCTTTCTCGATTAGGTTCATTTTATCGATGGTTAATAAGTACGCGGCTGATGCGAGCTTTTGATATGTGTTTTCGTCGAATAAGTTATCGACAATTACATATCCATTTTCATTGAATTCATTTTGTAACTCGTCACTAACAAATCCCATTTCTTAATTCCTTTAATTTATTAAGCATTATTTTCTCGTTTTGAGTTTCACACCAAGAAGTTAACTCTCTAAGTTGATTTGATGCAAGTTCTATTTGCTTAGACTCAATTAAAGTATCTATGTACATGGTTTTATAGAAAGACAGCGAGTGCACTTGTCCAGTTTGTTCAATTTGTTCACAGATATTTTTCAGCATATCAGTATCTTGGTTTAGCCAAGCATTAAGTGCATCAGTTGGCAGGAAAACCAAATAAAGATGTGAATCAGTCTTAAACTCTTGTCGTGCCCGCTCTATAGTGGTTTTTGCAAAAGCAGTGTCATTAGAAATATATGAGACGATCGCAGCATAATTTAATGCCATCAGATAGCTCGGTAAATGATTAAACTTCTGCGTCACTTCAATAGCTAAATCTATACTCTCTATTGCCTTCTCTGGCTGACCAACAACAGCTTGAAAAATTGAATTAAAATAATAAGGTAAGCAGTTGGGGAGTAAACCATAAGTTTTTAGGCCATTTCTAATTTCTTCACGGTTCAATTGTTCTAAAATAGTAAAACATTCAGATAATGATTTTTCAGCTTTCTCTAACTGGGCGTCAAATACATAGTTATTTGCTAGCATCGATTGAGTTAGTAGGCGATGTAAATAAGTCGCTTGGGTGCTGTTTATCAAAGCTTCTTCCGCAAGCGCTATCGCTTTAGTTCTTTCATTATTATTATTATGGTAACTGATTTGAGACCAAATAAGCTGATGGTGCAATCTTTGATACTCTTCGGTTGATATTCTTAAAGACTTATTGCTCTGTCCAAGTAATCCCTGATTTTGTTTAGCTTTTTCAAAAATTCGAACATCACCATAACCAAACCCCAGCATAAGCGAGCTAATATTGTAACTATTTAATCTAAGTTGCCACTTTACTGATTCATTCTCATCACTAATTTTTTTTGCGATTTGAAAGTACTCATTGGTTATATTGAACGCTTCTTTATAAAGAGAGCCTTCATAAGTATGTTCTGCAGCTTTAAATGCGTATGTGCTACTTAACAAATAACTGTTTGCATGTTTGTAGTGATATGCAATCAGTAATGCTTCTAAATATGGCTTTGAAACAAGAAAGTTAGCTATCTTATTATGATTCTTTTCTTTGTTTGAGGTGTTTGTACTTTCGTATGCGGCATCTCTAACTAAGGCGTGCTTAAAAATATAACTGTCATTACTAACATGGCGTTGATGAATAATTAAATCTTTCGCAATCAGTTCATTTAAGTCATTTTGAATTTGGTTTTCACTCAGAGAAGAGGTCGAAATAAGTAAATCATATTCGAACTCACGGCCAATTGTGGCGGCAAGTTGTGCGGTTTCCTTAGCATGAATCAAACTGTCTAGTTTTTGCTGAAGTGACTCACGAAGACTGCTTGGGACTTGGTCTAGTTTGTCAGGACTGGCGAAGTTAATCTCACCATTTATGACACTGACTAACCCTTTTTGCTTAAGCATATCTATGAGTTCTTCGATAAACAACGGTATACCGTCAGAACGATCAACTAATACGTCAAGAACGCTTCGTGATACAGCTTGATTGTCAAATAGCTTTACAATGAAGTCTTCAGTTGCTTGCTCTGTTAACTTCTCTAAGCCGACCTCTATTAGTGTGAGATCTTTTAATTGTGTCGGTATCTTTTGACGTGAAGTACTAATCAGTACATCGCCATTGTGGAGTTGCTTTGCAAAATATTGCATGAACTCAATGGTCGTGACATCAGCCCAATGAATATCTTCTACTATGAAGAGTTTGGTGGAATTGAAACTAACGCTTTGACTCATTAATAATGCACTTAGGGCTCTAAACAATAAGGCTTTTTGAGCATCAGGAGCAAGAGTCGAGGCTGTTAACTCATCACTTAAGGCAATATTTAACCAGATTAATAAGATTGGTAATACTTGTTTACAATCTAATGTGTTGTCATGTTTTGTGATAACCGAATTAAAGGTCTTTATTGCTTGTGCTGTGGTTAAATTATTTGTGTTGTATAAATATCGAGTCAAAGTCAGAATTGGGTATAGCGCATTGTTTTGGTGCTCGGGCAAACACTGTGCAACAAGGTGTTGATATTTACCAGCATTGCTCCTTATTTCTTGCAGTAAGCGGGATTTTCCAATACCGGCTTCACCGTAAATGTGGGTGAAGCGACTTTCTGTTTTTTCGTGATTAAAAATTAACAGTGACTGTTCGAGTTCATTGTTCCTACCGACAAGTTCATGGTTATTTCTTGTGCCACGCATAAAGCCAAATGCTTCTACTCGACGTTCACCTTTTAAACTAAAAATACGCTCTTTAATAAGGTTATGGCTTAGTAATTTTTCACCAAAATATTCAAACTCTGAATAGGGATCAAGGATGGTCCTAGATTCCTCACTACATAAAATTTGTCGCTCACCAGCTTCTCTTGCCAGAGCCATTGCCGTATTGGCAATATGACCTTCCGGCATCGTGGTCGCATAGGTTGTGAACACCCCCGAATGAATACCTGCATGCAGATTAATTTGTACACCATGCGCTTCTTGAGTAAGTGCGTTACGCCTAGATATGTCACTGATGGCGTCTAATATTGTTCGCGCACAAAGACGCGTATCGTTATCAGAAGCAATTGGGTAGCCAAAATAAAACAATACAGAGTCAGCTAAGTTACCAACATGGGTGGCACCATAACGAGTTGCAATGTCTATACAGTGATTACGTTGGGATCTGAATAGAGTATCGACAATATCTAAATCAAGTTCTTTGTCAGTTAGCACTTTGCTGCTGAGTCGCATAGCCAAAACTGTAATTTGTTTGCGCTCGATATGAGTAGTATAGCTTTGCATTGACGCACTGGTAGGGCCGTCATCACGCATGATCATAGTGTTATCATCTGTATGATGTTGCGCTCGATGTTCTGCCAAAACGCCTACCAGATTAGTCATATTAACTTGTGACAATTCTTGATAAAGTTCATCGCCAGTAATTACGCGGTCGATAGCGTTTTTAATTAATACTCGTCTTAACAAATCTGCAAGTGGGTGGCCTAGCAAACCACTCGGAATGGAAACTTGCATATCGCTTAATTGTTTATGATAGACCGCAGCGATGCTTGACCCTGTTATTGCAGGTAGGCCGGTTAAGCACTCTAAGAAAACTAAACCCCAAACATAAAGATCGGTTTTTTCTGTTGCAGGTTCACCACGCAATTGTTCTGGGGCACTGTAAGAAGGTGTGCCTAATGTTTCCTGAGTGAGCGTTAGCGTATTAAAATCTGCTTGACGACTATCTTGGGTGAGTGTTCCTATACCAAAATCGAGAATTTTAGTGTGTGTTTTTGCTCCCGTTTTACTGAGCATAATATTGGCAGGTTTAATGTCTCGGTGAACAATACCATTTTGATGAGCGTGAACTAGAGCATCGAGTACCTGAAGCATGACTTCTTTTGCTTCAACGGCATTCAATACACCTTCTTGAATAAGGTACTCTCTGAGAGATTGCCCTTCAATATACTCAAACACACCATATAACAAATTATCGTTAATCTGCCCTTTGTCGAGTAATCGGACAATATTAGGGTGTTGCAACTGACTACTTAATGCCGTTTCTCTTTTAAAACGCTCTATATAACGCTGTTTTTGTTGCTCATCACAATGTGATTCAATTGCTAAAAACTTAATCGCAACGGGTTGCCCAGTATTAGTTTGTATAGCTTTGAAAACTTTACCAAATCCACCTTCACCGATTTTATGCAAGAGTTGATATTGGGCAGAGGCAAATTGCTCATAAATGAGTTGATCTGAAAATTGCGATAGAGGCATGGAATACTTAATTTTTTTCTAGCGTGTAAATTACTTTTAAAAAATGAACAGTGCTTTTGGAACAAGCGCTTATGCACAATTTCAGCATATCAAGCAAATATGACAATGCCAAGTTATCGACTTATTTTTTAGTACTTAAAAGAAAAGTTATTTATTTTTAGGAGTGAAATAAAACAGTATGAATGCGTATATGGTATGAAAAATAGTCATTATTAATGAGGTGCTAAATACACCTCATCTTATTCTCATAAAATATTACTTAAAGTTAGCAATACTGTATTTGGTATCATTTACCGTTTTCCAACCATATGCTTGACCAACAACGCCATAAGGTACGCCACCTAAAGACCAGTTTGGATTTGCAAAATAGTCATACTGAGTTGCAGAACCAAACACATGTGGGTAAGCCATAATACTAGCAAAATTATTTTGTACACCGTGACCCATACCATCAACGTATACGCCACCAGATGTATCGCCTTGTTTACGTGAGTGTGCTAAACCTTGGTTATGGCCTAGTTCATGGACAAAAGTAGTCGCACCACAATCAATGGCAGTGATACTGAACATGCGATCGCTCATCGAGCTGTAAAGGTTTCCGTTAGAGCCTTGTCCAACCCAAGCCAAGCCACATGAAATTAAGCCATTACCAGCACTTTCTCCTGTACCTAGCACTGCGACCATATCAGCGCGCCAAGTGTTGCGAAGATTCGCAACATAAGTGCTGTTTGTTACGGCATTCAACCAGCTAGATTCAGGTGTGATGGCGTAGTTTCCAAGGTTTTGGCTACCAGCTAAACGAAGTTGAATATCAACACCGTTTTGTTGATATACTTGATTTGAAAAGGCAATTAATTGGTTTATTTTAGTATTAATGTTTGCCGTTTTTGCTGCTGCTTGATCTGTATATAAAATACCGATATCAATGGTAACCGCCGAAGCGAAACCAGAAAACGCAATTGCAGATGCAGCGACCAGAGTTTTAAGTGATGTTTTCATCTGTCTTCCTTACTTGTCAGTTTTGTTTAATTTAGGAGCAAATATGTCAGTTTTTTCATGCTCCGTGTGTTGTACATCTGAGTGATGTTTATGCTCAGAATGTTCGAACTCTACGTGTTTTCTATACAAGTCCCGTTTTGAAGCGATCCATCCATATTGGTCTTTAGATTCAAATACATAATTTCCACTTGGCGCTGTAAGCTGACCGTAAACGGCGTCTTTTCCTACGGTTAGAACCGTGGTGTGAAAACGACCATCTGCGCCTGTTACATTGCCAAAAATACTTTTATCTCCATTATCAGCGACATCAACAAAAGTGACTTCGGCGATAAAGGTCTCAGCCGATTGAGGGATCATTAGCTCAAAATTATCGCCAGCTTCTAATGCTCTAAGAGAGGGAAGATCGAACTCAACGTAGGCCTCGTTATTCAGGTCTGATGGCAACACACCCGCTTCATATAGCACAGATTTAGCCTTTTCTGATAGTTTGTTGATTGCATAAAACTCAGAACTGACATCAGTTTTCGTTAAGGGTTTAGCAGCATCAAAGTGCATTTTTTCTTCAACAGGTATAGATGGGAAAGTTACTTTAGCTTCATCTGGCTTGGCAGGAGTTGCGATGACAAGATTTTGCTTATCTTCATTTTTAGTAAAGATAAATGTTGCGATTATTACCACAGCGCAGAGTGATATATATAAGATACGTTTCATATTGCCGCCTACTGTTCAAAAGAGGTACAATTTATACTTACCTTTGCGCATTTTTCAATGATAATTGTAAAGTTATTGTTTTGTTTTGAGTGGATTTAGAGCGCTTTTTAAGTTTATATCTTTATTAAACAATAGTTTAATTCATTTACAATATTTAACCTTTTGTTATCATTCAGTCTTCGGGCCTTTAAAACTTTCGCATTCAAAGTGTTTATCTTGATGAGTCATGTTGTTGTATTTGAGTAGGCTAAACTGAGCTATAAACCTTAAACCTTGAGATACTCATTTATCGACTAATTTTATCCTGGTGGTTCGTGATACGCGTATTGCCAGTTAAAGCAAAAGTGAACTCTTACTTTTATTCACTGAAAAATGTCTCAGTCGATGGTGTTCTGTGTTTCGCCGCCATCTTTGGTGCGTTCAGCATAAAGTGTGTGTTAACAGGATTGCCCATCAAAAACTTTAAACAAAGGCGATGCTATTGAAAAAGATTCTTTCGTCAGGGGGTCGATAGAGTAATCTCCAGCTCTCTACTTGATTGTTAGTGATTAATAACCCTGAACCTTTGTCGTATTCTGCCGTTATAACAATGGCTGTTTGGTCATTAATAATTTCTAAATCAGCTAGATCGAAGTTCACTTTGTATTAGCAATGTGTGCACTTTTATATCGATTGCTTGAGTTAAAGAGAAAATAGTTGAGTGTGTATAATGAGAAGCAGCAAGAGCATACTTATAAACTCACAGTGAAATACTGTTCACAGTTTGCATCTTGAATTGGATGAAGAAAAAATCTAAAAGTGAAGTGATTACTCGCAAATCAGTTTTCCTGCTTTGTTTGTGTTAAGTTTTCGTTGTTTTTGAAGAAGCACTATCAAAATAACCTTCAAAAAATAGCAAAATCTATAATGAACATTTTTTTGAACTCCAATTTTGTGAGATTTAGTTAACTTCTCAAAAGCATCTTTCGGGCAAAACTACAGAGCTCTTTACCAAGTCTTCTTATTTAGAGAGTAAATTTAACATAACTGAAAGTTTGCTTGAGCAAGTAACATTCACAGAAGTGCTTGTAGAGTTAAAATTAAATATGACTTTAGGAGGGGAAATTCTGAAAATGACCAAGGATTTATAAAGGACGTTATCTGAGCAACGTGACGTTCTAAAAGCATGTCCAATGGCTTTAGGTTATTTGAGCACCGACCGCTGTTCTTTCACAGTGCTCACCAATTTTTCATGTCGCTATTTGTTAATTTATTTTATAACACATACTCACTGCCATCTTTTGCGGTATAGGCTTTTGATTGACCTTCACGAACGATTGAATACTCGATGCCTGTTAGAAAGCTGATCCAAAGGCGTTTTAGTTGAGTTGCATCATTGTTGCTATCTACAGCACTAAGTTGTGTTTCCATTTGAATATCATCAATATGTGCCATATCAATTTGACCTGCATCTCCACGACGGTTGAAAGTCAGTTCAATGTGTAATCCATCTTTTTTCTTAAGTAAAATTGCTGTGGGATCATCACGATGTCCGCATAGGGCAACAAATTGCTTTGGCTGTTCCAAACCACAGTGACTACCGTCTGCGAAAAACGCCATTAAGTGATTGTAGTAAACTAAATAATGTGTCACTTGTGTGTGCGAACCTTGATCCAGCGGACAATGCTCATCAAGATATTGTTTTGCAAGTGTCATTTTCTGACATGTTTGATCTGTAATTTCACTGCGAGTTAGTGCTGTCATAATCGTAACCTCATTCGTTAAATCTTTTTGTTTGTTGTTAAAATCAGTGTATGTGAATATTTTTTATAATTTCACAAAAAGAATTTCACAGTGTAAATTTTACAAAACCTGCTATTTTAATTCTGTGAATAAATTATAAGCAGGGGCATATAATGAAGAAATCATCAACTTTAATGCGAAAATCTCACTTTTTAGGGACCAAAATACGAAACCTAAGAAAACGTAATCATCTGACATTAGAAGATTTATCGAGTCGATGTGTAAGAGTTGATGCTTATTCTGCCCCCTCGGTGTCTTATTTATCTATGATCGAGCGCGGCAAACGTACGCCGAGTCAAGAAATGCTCGAAAATCTGGCGCAAGTATTCCAAAAGCCTGTTGAATGGTTTTTAGACAGTGAACCTGAAAAAGATACTATTACCCCAGATAAAGGCAGAAGCGGTGGGATCACGGGTATGGCACTTGAGCCCAATTTTCTGTTTAGCAATGATATTTTACAAATTGCTATTCCCGAGATGCTGTCTCAAACGGGGATCAGTGGTCGTCAGTTCGCGCATTTATTAATTCGTGCTCACCAAGAGCATCATCAAAATCACTTTCCTGACTTAGAGCGTGCAGCAGAAGAAGTGGGTAATAAAAATCTATATTTAACCTCCAACGATTTAATGCAAATCGCTGAGGAAAAAGGTCTAGAAATTAAATGGTTTAATGAAAAAGATAAACATATAGAAGTAACACAAGTTAGCAAGTCGCGAATAGTAAGCTCTTTCTTAAGAGCGCCAAATATAGTGTTCTTAAACGAAAAATTGAAAAGCAAAGAAAGCCGCTTGAAATACGATTTGGCAGTACACATTGGTCATGCAGTATTACACAATCAAGACGGGGTTAAATGCGTTTTATCTATAGGGGGGGCAGAGCAAAAAGAAACAGAGTTACACACCACACCTAATGCGCAAGATATTCTTCAAGCTTGGCAAGATTTTGAAGCCAGTTTTTTTGCTGGCGCATTACTATGTCCTAAAGCGCCGTTTAGGCAATTACTCGACAGCTACGGCTATGATATCTCGGTTCATAAACAACTCGACATTTCGGTGTCTGTGGCGATGCGTCGTATGACAGTGGTGTCACCTTATCCGCATTGGCATTATTTTGATGCGTATAAGCCGGGCAAGTTAAAAGCGGTATATCGAGGCAATGGAATTCCTCTGCCTTGGGGGAATATGCGTCAGGTTGAAGACCCCTGTCAGCATTGGGCTGTGTTTAGAAAGTTTGATGAAATGTCTAGACAGAGCAGTGCTCAATTGTCGATTTTAAGTGTTGATGGCAAAACTCGTTTATATTGCTGTGAGTCAGTGTTAGTTGAAGACTTAGCAGGTGAAAAACATGTACTGTGTATGGGTATCGACTTAAACCCTGCCATCGATGCACAAGGCACCGATGCTCAAGCTGTAGTTGAGAACCTTCAAGCCCTTTGCATTAAACACGGTGGTTCAACGATTGTACCGCATAACATTCGTCAACAGCTTTTAAGTGTAGCACGCATTCTCAATATTAACTGGATAGAGCGTGGTTTGGCGTCTGAACTCAGGGTTATCTGTATTCGTGGTAATAGTTGTCCTAGAAAGCCGGGTTGTTATGGCAAATGTAAAAATGGCAAAATTACACAAAGTATTGAATATATACCCAAACCACCTCAAGATACGAGGTTCAGCGAGAATTGATTGGCTGTCAGACAAGGCATCGATTTGAAGGTCTAGTGGTTCTAAATCGAAAATTGATAACGCAGTATGAAAGCCAATCA
>Ga0114932_10001696_pt1 | contig 24595 bp, 22 predicted proteins | sample 2SBtaG_2_FD_87286 | JGI IMG/M metagenome (GOLD analysis project Ga0114932, IMG submission 87286) | Deep subsurface microbial communities from Kolumbo volcano to uncover new lineages of life (NeLLi) - 2SBTROV12_ACTIVE470 metaG | ecosystem: Environmental > Aquatic > Marine > Volcanic ...
CCGTGCGGTCTCGGCCTCATCTACGAGACAAGGAACAGGCCGCACGGAACCTCGGTGAGGACCGACCAAGGACACCAAGGAGACGACAACTACATTGACACCTCCCGCCGAGCTCGAGTCTCGAGTCTCGAGTCTCGAGTCTCGAGTCTCGAGTCTCGAGTCCGGGTCCGACGTCGAGCTCGAGCCTAGGCGGCCTTCTCCTGTGCCACGCTCCGGCGCAGGTAGCGCGCCACCTCCCGCATGCCGTCCACACCGATCTGCTTGCCCAGCACCCCGCTGTAGTTGGTGGTGCCGTTGATGTCGTAGGTGTAGCGACGGCCCTCGGCGTCCTCCACGAACTCGATGCCCGCGATCTCGATGCCTTCGGCGCGGCACATGCGCAGGTAGCCCTGCACCAGCGGGTCGTCCTCGGTGAGCGGCGAGGGCGAGAACTTCGAGCCTCCGCCGTCGGCCGGGCACACCTCGGGGCCCTGGATCTGGCAGGCGTCCGAGGGGCAGAGCTCGAAGCCGTCGGCGGTGGAGGAGCGCATCGCGTACAGGAAGCGCCCGCCCACGATCTCCACGCGGGTGATGAAGGGCTCGGGCGCCTCGATGTACTGCTGGAGGATGACCTTGCCGCCGGGTCCGGCGTCGAAGCCCGGTCCGTCGAGCCAGCGCTCCAGCTGCGCGGCCGAGCCGAAGAGCTGGATGCCCAGGCCCTTGCCGCCCTGGTTGTGCTTGGTGATGAAGGGCCCGTCGAAGGTGCGCGCCTCGCGGATCAAGGCTTCGCGGCCCACGGCCAGCACCGTGCGCGGGGTGAGCAGACCGTGGCTGCGGAGCACGAGGTCCTGGCGCAGCTTGGACATCTCCAGCTCGAAGGCGTTCTGGCCGTTGACCACCCGCCGGCCGTGGCGCTCCAGCCAGAACAGCACCTCCCGGGCGAGCTCCACGGTGCCCAGGTGGCCGCGGGTGTGCGACGAGGGGCTGATGCGGTTGAGCCAGATGCCCTCGGCGGGCAGCCGGTTGGGATCGACGGAGCCGCCGTCGACCTCGACGAGGTTCACGGGGAAGCCCTCGGCCTCCAGCCCTTCGATCAAGGGCGGCAGCCAGGCGGGGTTCTCGTAGAGCACGTGGACGGTGGGCAGGGACGGGGTTGGCACAGGGCACCTCACGGTGGGGACGTGGTGCGCGCGAGACCATCCCGCGCGCAGGTTCTTCTCCGCGGGGCTCGTGAGCTCCTTGGAGGACCTGGGGGAGGTCGGGGCGCTGTGAGCGCCTACAGGACGTGCGCTCGCCTACACCCCGACCCCGGGACACAGACAACAGGTCCCGCGGTGGATGGTGGCGACGATGGAGCAGAGCTCGAGCACGGATCGACCCTAACGCGACCCGAGGGCCGTCGCTCAGAATTCGACGACCAGGCCCACGCCCACCGGGGTCGCCGGGGGCTCCTCCAGCTCCAGCTCGTAGGGAGGGCTGGCCAGCACCTCGTGCACGCAGGCCCGCTGGGACCGGTCGAGCTCGACGCTGCCCGACGTCGGTTCGACCACCTGGTCCGAGACGTGCCCGGTGGTGGGCTCCAGCGACGCCGTCCAGCGAAGCGCACCGGGCTGCCCCGCGCCCTCGAAGCAGGCGGCGAGGCGGGGGCCCCGGGCGCTGACCTGCAGCCGGAAGGCGGGCAGCCAGGGCAGCTCGTCGGTCGGGGTGACCTCCCAGGCCGGGCGGTCGACCCGGTCGATCCGGCCGCCGGGGAGCGGCGGGATCGTGGGCGCGGGGTCGGCGATCGTCGCCTCGCCAGCTCCGGCCGCAGCTTCGACGGTCGGCTCGGGCGGCGGCTCCGCGCAGCGGCAGTCGCGCAGCAGGAAGAGCGCGGCGAGCACGGCGAGCAGCCACGGCCAACGGCGCGGCTTCTGCTCCTTCTTCCCCCTGGCGGCCTTCCTGGCTGCGACCGCCGCTCGGGCCTTGGCCTTCTGCACAGCGAGCCGTGCGCGGAGCTTCTCCTGCCGCTTTCCGAGTCGCTCGCGATCGTTCACCCGCCCAGGCTCCAGCCGAAGACCAGCTGCCCCTGCTCGTCGGGCCACTCGATCGGCGTGAGCTGCAGGGGCTCGAAGACCGAGGGCGCTGGCGGGTCGTGCACGCGGAAGGGCCAGGGCAATGGATCCGAGGGCGCGAGCCGCACGCTGCCCACGAACACGTCGCGGTTCGGAGAGAGCGCCCGGGCCACCTCTTCGCTGCTCTCGCCGAGCCGTCCGAGGCCTTCGAGCATGCCCTGGACCCGGTCCAGCAGCACACCGGCGGTGCGCCCCTGCCGGCCACGCCCGTCGCCCTCGAGCGGCGCCACGAGCTGCATCAGCCCCTCCAGCACCGCGCTGAGCCCCTCGCGCACCTCGGCGTCCTCGGCTTCGAGGCGCTCCACGAGCTGTTCCAGGAAGCGCAGCGTCTCGCTCGGCGATGCCTCGAGCCCGTCGCGTACCTGGCCGAGGAAGCCGCGCACGTCGCCGCGGGACAGGGGCGCGAGCAGGTCGGCGCGTCGCATCAGCGCGCCGCGCCCCGGCTGGTGGTCCAGGCCGCGCTCGAACGAGGCCTGGTCGGCGCGGAAGGCCGCGCGCCACAGCAGGTCTTCCAGCAGCCCGGAGTAGACCCGCCTCGACACCAGCTCGCGCAGCGTCACCAGCAGCTCGTCGCCGATCTCGAAGCGCGCCGCGACCCAGGTGAGCCAGCGGCGCGCCAGCGCGTCCACCGACTCGCTCGCCGACGACTCCGGGGCGTGCTGCAGGGCGAAGGCGAAGCTCCGCATCGCGTCGGGCAGGGCGCCGCGCTCCAGCTGCTCCACCCCCCGGTGCAGCGCGACCACCGCACGCTCGCGGAAGCCCGACACCCCGTCCAGCGCCAGCAGGCGCTGCCCGCGCTCGCCGTTCCAGAGGGCCGAGGTGTTGCCGGTCAGCTCCGTTCGCTGGGCGATCCAGAGGGTCACCTGGTCGCCCTCGCCCGTGGCGATCAGCGCGTCGATCACGCCGAGCGCGATGGCGTCCAGGCGCTCCACGTCGCCGCCCTGGAGGCGGGCGTGGTGGAAGAGGAACAGCCGGCGGTCGTGGGAGAGCGCCATCCACTCGCTCACCGGCCACCCATCGCAGGCGCGGAGCACGCTGGACGCGCCGGTGCTCGCAGCGAGGGTGGTGATCGGGGCTTCGTCGGCCATCGCCTGCACCGACGTACCCGACAGGCCCAGCTCCCGGGCGTCCTGGGTGAGGGTGCGGGTGTCGCGGCGGGCGGCCCGGGCGGCCAGGTTGGTCTGCTGCAGGTCCAGATCGAAGACCCGCGCCTCGACGGCGGCCCAGCCCCGCACGCGGTCGAAGGCCAGAGTGCTGCGTGCCCGCTCCAGCAGGTAGCGCAGCAGGCGCACGGCGACCTGCCGATCGCCCAGCTCGGCGGTGGGCAGCTCCCCGGACTCCACCATCGCCCGCCACGCTCGGCTGCAGCGACCGCGGAAGAGCTGCACGTTCGCCAGCTCCTCGGCGCCCAGCACGTCGCCGATGGCGATCAGGCGCTGCTGCCGCCCCACCTGGAAGGCGTCGTAGGCGCGGGTGCGCTTGCCGGGGTGGCGCCGGCCCATGTTGCGCACCACCCAGTTGTGCAGCGCCAGCGGCCAGAGCCCCGCCCCCGCCTCGTCCTTCGGGTGACCGTCGGGGCAGACGCCGAGCTGCCCCAGCGCCGCCCAGGTGACCGAGTGGAAGTCCGCGTCGTGGGGCGACACGCGGCCCGTCTGATCCTCCACGGCGTTGCGCAGGAACCACAGCTTCACCGCCTCCAGCGGCTGGTTCTCCCGGAGCGCCATGCGCGCGTTGTAGTAGATGAGGGTCTGCTCGCTGGGCTCGCTGGGCTCGCTGGCCACCGCGAACCAGACCGCCCACAGGAGCATCACAGCGCGACCCCGATCGACAGCGACAGGTCGGCCCACCAGCGCAGGTCGGTGAGGGTCGCTGGGGCGAGCAGGGGGACGGCCAGCATCACCCGCGGCGACACGAACAGGCCCTGCCGGAAGTAGAGATCGTTGCCGAAGCCGGTCATCAGCCCGTAGCGGCCGCTGTCGACCTGCATCGCGTCGAGCCGGCGCAGCTCGAGCTGCTCGATCTCGGTCTCGGTCAGCGTGGGCGAGAGCACGGCGGCGGTGACCTCGCGCGCGGTGAGCCCGTCGTAGGTGAAGGGGTAGAGCGCGTAGCGCAGGCCGACGTAGGTCGAGAAGACCAGCTCGACCGCCGGGAACCAGCGCGGGAACGCGGTGACCACCCCCTCGGCGAGCGGCAGCCCCATCGTGAAGTCGAGCTCCAGGCGCTTGGGCTTGCCCGGCTGCCGGTAGGGGGTGAGCGCGAGCTGCTCGCTCGCCGGGGTGTCCCAGACCCAGACGTAGCTCACGCTGGCCTCGTAGATCAGGCCCTCGCTGGGGAAGCGGGCCAACAGGCCGCTGCGCAGGCTGTCGAAGTTGTTGAGCTCGTAGGGGTGGCTGCCCAGGACCCCCAGGTGGACCTTCGACCGGCGCCAGTTGAACTCCACCGGCACCGACGTGCTGCCGATCGAGCGCTCCACGAGCACGTCGAAGGGCGCTCGGTGCTCGGAGAGCGGGTCCTCGTCGGGCTCGGGTTCGTCGGCGAAGGCCGGAGCACCGAGCGTCGCCAGCAGCCAGAGGCTAGGGATCACTCGGGAACCCCGAGTCGCCGACCACGGGGTAGTCCGGCAGGTAGCAGCGGTTGGCGTAGCCGGCGGCGAAGTTGTCCATCACCTGGTACACGCCGGCGGCGTCGAAGGTGGGGTGGTCGCAGAAGCGGCTGCACTGGGTGAGCTCGGACTCCAGCGAGAACTCGTCCACGGTCCACATGAACGACCCGAGGTAGGCCTCGCCGCTCTCGGCCAGGCCGAAGGGCACGCTCACCCCGAAGGCGGTGAGCGATCCAGCCAGGTAGGTCTCGTACTCCATGCGCAGCAGGAAGGGGAAGTCCCAGTAGAGGCCCAGCTCGTAGGTGTCCTCGGCCACGATCTGGTGCCACTGGCCCATCAGCTCGAGCGGCAGCACCCCGATCTGCGCGTAGGCGCACACCTCCTCTTCGAAGCCCAGCGCCTCACAGTTCGCCGCCACCTTCTGCGCGAAGTCGGGGTCGGAGAGCACCCGGGACCGGAACACCACCGGCACGATCTCGTCGCTCGTGCAGTACGAGAACGCGTCGTCGTCGTCGGCGGAGATGATCTCGTCGTCGAGGAAGGTGACCATGCCGTAGTCACCCAGATCGATGTGGTCGGCGGTCGTGGAGAACTCGGGGGTGAGGTAGCGCCGCTGGGTCACGCTGCCGGCCAGGTCCTCGCTGTAGGTGGCGATGAAGTCCTCGTACATCGAGCGCGAGGGCAGGATGGGCAGCACGTTGAACGAGAACGGCCCCAGCTCGGTGTCGGGGTTGTCGGGCGCCAGCGCGCAGAGCGTGGTGGACGCGTCGGGGATGCCCGTGTCGACGTCGTCGATCGACGCGGGGCACCAGAGCGTGGTGTGCTCCACCCCCGGGTCGTCGATGCCGCGCGGCACGCTGTCGAACACGAAGGCCCCGGCCAGCCGCGGCGTGTTCTTGCCCCGCTCCTCGGGGACCAGCTCCTCGAGCGCCTCCTCCACCACCTCGGCCATGCCGGCGTCGTCGCGGTGCAGCCCGATCACGAGCACCATGTCGCGGCCCGCCGAGCGGTTGGCCTCGACCGCGTCGGTGAAGAGCTCGGTCAGGGTGTCGGCGAAGCCGTCCTGCTCCCAGTCGTCGATGCAGGTGGTGGTGAGGAAGTCCATGCCGAGCCGCTGGCGCTGCATGGCCTCGTGTTCTTCGCCCAAGGTCTCGTCGCAGGGTGCGAGGAAGAAGGGCAGCACCGTGGCGTCGTTGATGGGGCTGGCGAGCAGCGGGAACGCGGGCTTGACCTCGGGGTTCTTGCGGGCCGTGGTGCCCGTGGTGAAGCTGCCGGTGGCGTCCTGCACCGTGCTGTCGGCGCACACCACGGGGCTGTCGGAGGCCTCGACCGGTAGGTCCTCGACGTCGAAGACCGCCCGCTCGTCGGTCTCCACGGCCGGCAGGTCGGCGGCCTCCAGGCTGTCGGGGCAGGTCACCCCGTAGCCATAGGGGTTGAGCCCGGAGGCCAGCCGCGCGATGCCGTGGCGGCGGTTCTCGATGCGGAAGCTGCGGCGCAGCCCGAGGGCTTCGGCCTCCTCGTTCCGCACGGTGGGGAACTGGTGCCGCCCCCGCCACTGGATGCGCTCGTTCAGCTCGTCGAACACCCCGTAGGTCACGAAGCTGCGGTGGGTGAAGGGCAGCCCGTTGCCCACCGCGTTGTAGACCGTGTCGGCGTCCAGCGAGAGCTCGCCGTCGCGGTGGTAGCGCATGCGCAGGTGGACCCCGCGCGGCTCGCTGGGCACGTGCAGGCTGAAGCTGCCGCAGAGGCCGTCGACGCCGCAGTCCACCGGCTCGTGGGTGTGGACCGGGACGAGGTCCTCGAGCGGGGTCCACTCGACCCGCCCGTCGTCGGTGGCGTAGCTGATCTCGATCAGGCTGTCGGCGTTGATGCCCTGCTCCGCGGAGACCTCCCAGAACACGAAGAGGGTCTCCTCCTCGGCGAACCAGGACACGTCGGCGCGGTCGAAGCCGGCCTCGACGTCGTAGATGGGCACCTTGGTGCACGAGCCGGCGGCCAGCGTCAGGGCGACGAGGGCGCGCACGCTACGCAGGCTCCCGCACGAGGGCCTGCTCGAAGCTCAGCCCGGCGCGGGCGAGCTGGTTCACGAAGCCGCGGGCGAGCTGGGCGCGGCCTTCCGCGGCGAGCGCCAGCTGGCGGGTGCGCGAGGGGAACACGGACGACGCCGCCACCGACGAGCGCAAGGCACCCGGCATGCTGGCGAGCACGCGGCTCCGGGCTTCGCCGGCTGTCAGCGACAGCCAGGCAGCGAGGGCTTCCACCTCGACCTCGAGGAGCAGATCGGCGCGCGCCTCCTCGGGGATCGCGGCGAGCATCTCGGGCAGCAGCAGGCCGCGCGTCCACGCGGGCAAGCGACCGCCGGCACGGCTGATGGCGGCGGAGAACAGCGCGCTCTGGGTGGCTTCGTCCAGGGCGGGCAACAGCACGCACAGCGCACCCACGGCGTCGAAGGGCGCGCCGCGGTCGCTGACCTCGGCCGGCTGGGCGACCGCCTCGCCCTGGAGCACGGCGAAGACCGCCGCGGCCTCCGCGGGATCGAGGCGGTTGCTGCGGAGGAGCTGGTCGGCGAGCGCCCAGGACTGCCGGGCGCTGAGCAGGCGCACCACCTCGTGCTGCGCGGTGGCGGGCGACAGCGCGAAGACCAGGCCGCCGAGCCGTGGAGCGAGCCCGCGGACCAGGGTGGCCAGCCCCGCGGCGCCGTAGTCCTGCTGCAGGCGCCGCATCAGCTCCGCGTCGTCCTGAACCGTGATGGCGGCGGCCGCCGCGTGGCGGTTCAGCGCCTCGAAGAAGGCCACGTCGTCGGGCAGGGTGGCCTCGTCCACGCCCTTGACGTAGTCGGCGAGCGCGAGCTTCGCGCCGGCGACGTCGGCCCCCGAGGGGAAGCTGTCGAAGAAGCTGTCGGGGAAGTGCAGGGCCGCCTTGGCGAGCAGGGCCTGGTCGCCGCTTCGGAGCAGCTCGCGGGTGAGGGCGCGGAGCTCGGGGTCGCCTTCGTTGGCCAGGCGGGCGCTCCAGGCCATGTCCTGGGCGGCGACCCAGGCGCTGTTGTCGCCGTCGTCGGACGGGGCGGTGTCCTCGGTGGCTGCCGGGGGGGCGTCGCCGCGCTCCAGCTCGGCCAGCAGCATGCGCTCTTCCATCGTGGTGGCGCCGAGCCGCCGGTAGGCCCAGCTCAGCAGGCTCAGCGCGAGGGTCACCAGGGCGATGCCCACCATCCAGGGCGTGTGCGGCAGCAGGGTGGACCAGAGCTGCTGGCCGGCGGTGCCGGGCTCCAGCGGAGCCCGGTCCTCCGGCTCGTCGTCCACCGGCTCGACCGGGTCTTCTTCGATCGGTGGGGGCTCCCCGACGTAGGTGGACAGCGGCAGGAGCTCCCGGCGGACCACGCTGACCACGGTCCAGCCGCTGGTGAGCTTGGTCTGGAGCCGCCGGACCAGCGCCTGGGCGTCCTCGGCCTCCAGCGAGGGCTCGTGGGCGAAGGCGCACTGGGCGCGGGTCAGGTACTCCTGTGGGGCGACGGAGCCGGGGCCCGGGTCGAGCCCGAGGCCGGGCAGCGAGCCCTCGCGCGGCTGGTCGGCCACCGCGTGGTCGACGTACACGCAGCCGGTGGGGAAGCACCGCTCCGCATCGCAGTCCGCAGCGAGGGCGAGCTCGAAGTCGCTCTGGAGCCTCTGGAGCTCGACGAGCACCGACGAGGGAATCTGGCGGGTCGGCACCGACTGCGCGAGGGCGGTCGAGACGAGGGCCGTGGTGAACAGCATCAGTACAGCCTCACGACCACGCGGCGGTGGCGGGCGAGGACCTCGGCTTCGGTGAGCCCGGCGAGGTCCTCTTCGGGAAGGGTGACGGTGTCGGCGTAGCCCTCGACACGGATGCGGTCCTGGGCCACCCCGATGGTCTCCAGCGACGAGCGCACGGCGTTGGCGCGGGCGGTGGAGAGCTCCCAGTTGGACGCGAACTGGCCGCCGACGGTGACCGGGGTGGTGTCGGTGTGGCCTTCGACCGCGAAGTCGTACACGTCGGCGTAGGCGACCAGCGTCTCGAGCATGCTGTCGAGCACCGGGGCCTGCTCGACCCGGATGACGGCGCTGCCGGAGTCGAAGACCAGCCCCGAGTTCAAGGACACCCGCAGGCCGTCGTCGCCGAGGTCGGTGAAGATGAGCTCCTCGAGCCCGGCTGCCTCGATCTGGGCCTCGATCTCCTCCTGGATGGAGCGCAGGCTCTCGGGCTGCTCGATGCCCGAGATGCTCTCGGCGATCTGCTGCATCCGGGTCCGGCTGACCTCGGCCGCCGCCAACAGCATCGCGAAGAAGATCAGCAGGTTGGTGATGAGGTCGGCGTAGGAGAGCAGCCACCCTTCGTCGCTGGTGTAGGTGCGCCGTTGCACGTGCTAGAGCCCCAGCGCCGCGTCGCGTGCAGCCCGGGCGACCATCTCCGCCACGCTCTGTTCGCAGCGCTCCAGAGCGCCGAGGCGTTCGTCGAGCAGGCCGCGCAGGAAGTGACCGATGGGCCCGGCCACCCCCGCACCGAAGGCCACGCCGTAGAGGGTGGCGAGCAGGGCCAGCGAGATGGCCGAGCCCAGGTTCATGCTGTCCTCGCCCATGTTCTTGAAGAGCTGGATCATGCCGGTGATGGTGCCGACCATGCCGAAGCTCGGGGCGAGCCGGGTCAGGAGCTCCCAGTTGCCGATGGCTGGCTGCCAGCGGGCCAGCTCGGCGTGGCGGAGCTCGGTGAACGCCACCGTGACCGCCTCGTCGCCCGCGCGGCCGAGCACCAGGTCCAGCATGCGGCCGATGGCGTCGAAGCGGCTGCGCTCGGCGAGCTCCACGGCCTGGGCCCGCTTGCCTTCGCGCCAGAGCTCCACGAGCTTCACCCGCTCGGCCTCGAGCTCGGCGTTGGCCGGCCCCAACGTGCCGAGCCCGGGCAGGAGCTCGCGCAGGCAGGTGAAGGTGCGCAGGGTGGTGAGCGCGCGGGAGCTGACGATGATCGCCGAGAACGAGCCCCCGAGCACCATCACGGCGGCGTGGGCGTCGAAGGCCGAGATCGTGGTGTCGGTGCGCTCACCGAAGCCGTAGGCGACCACGTAGATCAGGAGTCCGAGTCCGATCAGCTGCACGCTAGCGTTCCTCTGCCTGGAGCTCTTCGAGCTTGGCTCGAACGGCGGGGTCCGACTCGATCTCCTCGACCGACTCGTAGACCTCGATGGCCTGCTCGCGCTCGCCGAGCATGAGCAGGATGGAGCCCTTGGCGCGCAAGGTCTCCGGGTGGTTCGGGTAGCGCGCGAGCACGAGCTCGCACCACTCCAGGGCGAGCTGGTAGTTGCCGCCGGCCAGGGCGGCCTGCATCTGCGTGCGTGCACCGCTCAGGCTGACCTCGGCGGCATCGGGGTTCACGCGCAGGCCCCGGGCCCGGTAGGCGGCGTCGAGGGTGTCGTCGGCGAGCGAGGGCGGCGGCGCCACGAGGCGGGTGGCCGGGATGGTGTCGACGCCGGTGGCGTTCTGGGTGTGCTCGATCACGATGCGCTGGCCGCTGGCCAAGAGCGGGATCTCCACCTCGGTGAGCACCGTGCCGTCGTTCCAGTGCACCTTCATCGCGGTGGTCGATCCGAAGCCCATCGGGCGCAGCTGCGTGCCGTCCTCGTCCTCCAGCGCGGGGCTGGTCGAGGGCGCGGGCTCGATCAGGTAGTGCGTGTAGTTCCGGCTGGCGCAGCCGGCCAACGCGAGGACGAGCAGGGGGAGCATCGGGAGGTCACCAGCGGGAGCGAGCCGAGTCACCTTGCCATGGGCGGCAGGGGCTTGCACGAAGGGCGAGCTGCCCTCTCGGGCCGTCAGCACACGAGGCTTCGGAGCAGGTCCTCCCAGGTGGCGAAGCCCGGGACCTCCAGCTCCGGGTCCTTGCCCTCGTCGTCCCACCCGCGCACCGCAACCGCGGCCTCGAACCCGGGGAGGGCCTCGAAGGCCGCGCACTCCGCCGCGTCCATCGGACCGCCCTGCACCGCGAGGCTGCGCGTGGAGCTCGGGGTGAGGGGGTAGTCGGGGTCCTTGCCCACGAGGTAGCGCTTGGCGGCCACGTGCAGCCGGACGGGCTCGGTGACCTCGGGTCCGAACCAGCGTGCGAGGTAGCGCGCGCCGACCTCCTCGTGCTTCCAGTCCTTCGCCAGGGTGGCCTCGATCGGGAACAGGTCGCCGACCAGGAGGTGGCCGACGTCGTGCAGCAGGGCCGCCGCGAGGGTGGCGTCGTCGGCGCCGTCCCGGCGGGCGAGGGCCGCGCACTGCAGCCCGTGCACGAGCTCGGTGATCGCCTCGTCGTAGAGCTCGTGGGCGCGCGAGCTGGCGTAGTGGTCGAACAGCTCCTGCACCGGTCGGGGGCGGGGCGCCGGGCGGTCGGCGGGCCGCCCGAGGAAGTCGTCGTTGACGCTGATGCGCGCGCGCTCGCCGTCGAAGCTCTGCCCCTCGGCGGCGAACTCGGCCCGCTTGTCGGCGTAGTAGCGGTCGCGGTGGTCGCCCTTCGAGGCCGCGTTGTAGGTCAGGTAGAAGGCCCGCCGTGCGCGACCCGTGGTGTTGGTGCCGCTCTTGTGAGGGGTGAAGCTGTCGAAGAGCACCACGTCGCCCGGCTGGGTGTCCACCGGTCGCCAGGCGAGCGCGGCGGCCGCTCCGGGGGCGATCACGCCGCGGGTCTCGGGGAGCCGTCCGCGGGTGTGCCCGGTGGCGAAGCTCAGGCCGCCGCTCGCGGCCGTGGCCGGGTCCAGCGGCACCATCACCGAGATGTGGTGGTCCACGAAGCGGTAGGCGGGCGCGTCCTGGTGGGGTGCGAAGCCGGCGCCTCCCGGCTGCTTGTGGTTGATCTTCTCCTTGTAGAGCACGGCGGGTTCGCCGAGCAGGTCGCCCACGCGCCGGAGCAGATCGCCCTCGGCGATGAACGCGCGCAGCCCCGGATGGTGAGGCACGAGGTCCTCGCTGCGCGCGAGGCGCGGCCCGTGCTCGGTGGCTTCGAAGTGGTGCAGGCCTGGCCCGTCGAGCTCGGCCCAGTCCTCCACCTGCTGCACCCAGGCGCTCAGCCGCTCGAGGGTGGTGGCGTCGAGGGCTCCGGAGAGCACGAGCCAGCCGTCGCGGTGGAAGGCGGCGAGCTGTTCGGCGGAGAGGGGTGCGGTGATCGACACGGGAGGCGCCTCAGGGGATCACGGGGAGCACGCTGACGTTCATCAGCGACAGCCCGATGCCCATCACACCGTTCGACGAGAGGCTCAACACCCCGCCGTAGTTCGAGCGGCCGAAGGGCACGCGCACCACGCCCACGATGGTGAGCAGCGGGTCGATCACGTCGTCGCCCTGATCGAACGAACGCACCGCCGCCGTGGGCAGGCTGATGACCGCCTTGCCACCCACCAGGGTGTTGGCCACGTCCAGCACGCGGTAGTGCACGGCTCCGATGCCTGCCACCGGATCGACCATCGACAGGGTGATGCCCGAGAGGTTCCGGTTGGTGGGCCCCCACTGCTCGGTCCAGTCCAGCGACACGTGCTGGCCGGGGATGAGCGCGATGTCCACGAAGGCCTGGGTGACGCTCTCGCCGCGGGCGCGGCGCTCGAGCTCCTCGCTCTGGGTGTACACCCGCTGGGTGCGGCGGTGCTCGACCAGGGCGGGATCCACGTTCTGGGCGAAGACCACGCGGCCCGTGCGCAGGTCCACGATGCGCGCCGACACGCCTCCGGGTTGTTCGTCGATCCAGGTGGCCGTGCGGGCCGCCTGGGCGTCGCCGCGGGCCTGCTCGTCCAGCCGGGCGATCTCGTCGAGGCTGGCGGGCCCCGTCTGCCAGGTCAGCGCCCCGTCGCCGACGTAGGCCCGGGGCACCATGCAGGCCTCGCACAGGCGCAGGCCGCTGTTCCCGAAGGCGCTCTGGAGCGCTTCGATGGCGCCGGTGGCGAACCACGAGGCGCTGGCCTCGTAGCGCGGCTGGGCGCTGACGAGCACGGTCGGCATCACGTCCTCGGCCTTCAGCCGCCCCTCGTCCATGCGGAGCTGCAGGATCTCCTCGAGCCGGTCGAGCGCCTCGCGCGTGGTGGTGCTGTCCGCCTGCGCGGTGGGGGCCACGAGCCAGAACAGCGCCAGCAGCCACCTCAGAAGCAAAAGGTGACCTCGGTGCCGAAGGCCTGGAAGCCGAGCCCGGCCACGTTGCCGTACCAGCCCACGTTGGGGGAGTCGTTGAGCGACGGGATGGTCTCGAAGAAGCTCGAGAGGCCGATGCGTGAGCCCACGCGGAGATCGAGCCCGGCGTGCAGCGCGCCGAAGGCGTCACGAGGGTCGCGCCCGGCGTCGTCGCTGAGGAGCTGATCGGTGGTGAGCTCCTCGTCGCGGAACGCGGCGGTGGCGGCTCCCCACACGCTGAACACGGCGGCGCCCACGAAGCCGTAGAGGTTGGGACGGGTGAGGCTCTTCGTCTGCCCGGTGAGCAGCCGGTTCACGCGGCCCTGCACCATCAGCCCCTGGTAGGCCTGGGGGATGTAGCTGTAGCCGAGCAGCACGCTGGAGGTCCAGGTGGCGCCTTCGGTGGTGCCCAGCTCCAGGCCGGACTGAAGCCAGATGAAGGGCGGCGGCCCGGTGCCCGCCGAGCCGGGCTGGGCGTAGGTGCGGATGGCGAGGCGCAGGGGCACGGTGATGGCGTCCCGGCCTTCGAGCACGTCCAGGTACTCCTGCCGTGCATCGGCCGCGGACTTCAGATCGTCGGACTGCCGGAGCAGGGCGGGCGTGCTGGTCGAGGTGGACAGCGTGTGGCTCCAGACGATCGGCAGGTCCGGGGTGAGCCGGGTGATGCGCGCCCGCAGCACCAGCCAGGAGCCCTCGGCCTCGATGTCGAGGAAGAGCGCGTGCTTGCCGGTGGTGTTGCCCAGGGTCTCGAAGACCGCGGGGTTGTCGTAGGCGCGGGAGACGATCGTGCCCTCGGGACCGCTGTGGACCACCACGGCGGTGCAGGTCGGGCAATGCACCAGCTGCACGTGGGTGGTGGGGTTCTCGGCCAGCACAGCGGCCACGTGGTTCTCCACGAGCGCCTGCAGCCCGGTCCCCAGGCCCACGGGCACGGTCACCCCCGCCAGCACGACCGGGCTCGCGCTGGCGAAGATCGGGTCTTCGGCCCACCCATAGACCAGCTCGTCGATCAGGTCGTAGGCCGCGAGCTGCACCTGGTTGGCGACCTCGGCCCGCACGCGCTCCAGCTCCGCGCTCTGGGCGGCCTGGAGGTCGTCGTTGGCCTGCGCGGGCGCGGTGAGCCAGAGGGCCAGGAGCGCGGTCACTGAAGCCACGTCCAGCTTCCGCCGTCGCAGACCCCCGCGTGCAGCAAGGTCTCCCGGTGATCGAGGCGGATCACGGCGAGCAGCGCGTCGTCGGGCTTCAGGCTGCCGTTGTCGCTGTAGCGGCGGCAGGCCGCGGGGTAGGCCTCGGTGGGCGGCAGCCGGGTCAGCACCCCCACGTCGCCCGCGCCGAGGGTGGGCGCCCGGTCGGAGACCGCCAGGCCCTGCTCCACCAGGGCGTTCTTGGTGGCGAAGGCGATCTTGTGGGCCACGTCGGAGTCGGCGTAGTGGGTCTCGACCAGCCAGGTGCGCTCCGCCAGGTCGGGGCGGCTCGCCGCGGCCGCGCCGGCGAGGGTGGCGGTCTGGTCGCCGAGCTCACGCAGGATGGCCTCGTCCTGGGCCCCCCGGAGCCCCGGCCGCACCAGGCGCTCCTGGCACACCATCGCGGTGCGGTCGCTGAAGTCGCCGCGGGGGCGCGCCGGGGCGATCTGGCCGGGGTGGGCCTGGCTGCCGGACTCCACGTCGAGCCGCGCACAGTCCAGCTGCCGGCTGGCCGCTTTCGAGCGCACCAGGCTCGGCGCGGGGTCCACCGAGCCCGTGATGCCGACGAGGGCCAGGGCGATCAGGATGTACAAGCCCACGCGTTCGCCTCAGTACTTCACGCTGCAGCCGTAGGCCTTGGTCTCGGCGGTGGCCGGCGCGGTGCCCGCGGCCACTGCTGCGAGGGCCGCGTCGACGTAGTTCACGTAGCTGGCGTCCTTCAGGCGCCCGCGCGGGGCGTTGTCGAGCGCTCCCGCGTACTGCAGCGTGCCCTCGCCATCGATCACGAACATCTGAGGGGTGGCCGTGGCTCCGTAGGCCTGGCCGACCGCGCCGGCCTCGTCCAGCGCCACGGCGTGCTTTATGGCGTACTCGCCGGTGGCCTCCCGGTTCCGCTCGGCACCGGTGCCCTGCTTGCCCGGCGCGCCGGAGTTGATGGCCAGCCAGGCCACGCCCTGGTCGGCGTGTCGGTCGGCCAGACCGCGCAAGGGGCCCTCCTCGCCGTGAGCGTAGACGACGAAGGGGCAGTCCGGGTTGAACCACTCCAGCACCAGGGTCTCTCCGGCGTAGTCGGCCAGGGTGACCGTGGCGCCCTCGAGGGTGGTGAGGCTGAAGTCCGGCGCCGGCTGACCGACGACCGGCTCCGCGAAGGCGAGGGAGGCGAGCAGGATCATGGGGTCTCCAGGACGACGCGGTGGAAGCGTGTCACTGACGTAGCGGGGTCGGTGTGGCCGATCACGCCCCAGCCGTCGGTCGGGGGGCGCCGGGTGCGGATCACGAGGTGGTCGGCGCCTTGCTCGGTTCCGGTGAGCACGAGATCGAGGGCCGCGCCGGGGAAGAAGTCGACGCTTCCGGGCGGCACGGCCACGGTCCAGGCGAGGCCGTCGGTGGTCTGCGCGGGCAGCGTGGTCTGCGGCAGGCGTGCGAGCCAGGGGGTGAGCTCGCCCGTGTCGGGTTGGAGGGCGACCTCGGTCTGCCCGGGCACACAGATCTCCTTGCAGGCGAGCCAGCCGACCCTGGCACGGAGGGTTCCCGGCCCCGAGGCGACCACCTCGTGCACGACCGCGCCCCCGCCTTCCCAGCCGTACGAGGTCACCCCCTGGGTGTCGAAGCGCTCGGGACCCGGGTACTGCGGCCCTGCCGCCGTCCAGCCCTCCGGGAGCAGGAGGTCGGCCCAGGTCTCCTGCCCGGCGTCGCCCGGGTGCTCCCAGTAGAGGTGCCACCCTTCGCTGACCGTGAGCACCGCGCCGACCTGAAACGGCACGCCGTCGGCGGCCTGCTCGCCCACGAGCTGCACGGAGACCTCGGGCTTCTCGGGGGGCATGTCCGGCGTCATGGACCCGCCGCGTCCTGCTGGACCTCCCAGCGCATCCGGGCGTCGAAGACGATCTGGCTGAGCTGCCCGTAGAGATCCTCCGACAGGTCCTCCTTCGCGACGTCGCCGGAGAGGTGGTCGGCGTCCTCGCGGAAGGCCCAGTCCAGGAACTTGTTGCCCGCCCAGACCCCCACGCCGTAGCGCTCGACCACGCGGCCCTGCAGGGTCTCCGAGGCGAGCAGGAAGCCGGTGCCGTCGCGCACCTCGATCTCCTGGGCGAAGGTCGACTCGCGCACCGCCGGGACGATGGACAGCGACACGATGCTGAGCGCCCAGCTCACCGTGTTGCTGGCCTTGTGGACCTGGCGGGACCGGAGCTCCAGCGTGAGGTCGGTGCGCACCGCGTCGTCGTCGGCCTCGAGCGCGTCCTCCTCCGCCTGGATCCGCCATCCGCGGATCCAGGTGGTCACGGTGGCGCCCTGTTGCTCGAAGAGCAGGCCGGTCTGGCGGCAGAGCTCGCGCGCCTCGGCGGCGTTCACGAGCTCGCCGGGCACGCAGTAGATCGACAGGTGGACGTCGGGCAGGTTCACGGCGGTCGGGTCGACCACCCGAGGGTCGTGCAGGCCGGACAGGGGCTGGTACACGTGCACGCAGCCGGCGAGGAGCAGGGGGAGCAGGGCGCGTCTCCGGGGACCGGGCACACCTTGCCACAGCCGGCACCCCCTCGTCCCACGCAAGGCTCAGGGGCCGAGGAGCGAGCCGCGGTGCTCGGGGTCGAGGTAGGCGCCCCAGCGTCGCTCCAGGGCCTTGCGGGCGTGGAGGTCGAGGTGCTGCGCTGCTGCGCGGGACCGAGGGCGTGGTCGGCCAGCCAGCGGGCCACGGCGGCGCTCTGGGCTGCGCTCAGGAGCGCTTCGAGCCCATCGAGCTGGTGCCCGGACTCCAGGGTGTCGAGGAGCCACTCCTCGCTCACCTCGATGGGCTCGGGCGCCAGGAAGAAGCCGAGGTAGGCGTTGGCCGCGTGGATCGTCCTGGGGCTCGCCACCTACTCGCCGATGCGGTGCACCACCACCGGCCCGCCGCGGCTGAGCGCCCGCAGGTGCGGTCGGGCGTCGCCATCGAGCACCAGGGTGGCGTCGGCCGCCCAGGTCACCGCCTTCGGGGCAGCACCTGGGGCGGTGAAGGCCAGCGTGCGTTCACCGGTCTTCACCAGGAGGCCCGGGCTCGACCAGTCCCGCGCCAGCAGGTCGACCGGCTCGCCACCGGCCACGAAGGCGGGGTACTCGGTGAGCACCTTGGCCTCCAGGGAGTACCAGCGCAGCGCGAGCTGTTCGCCGGCCGACGCCGCGACCAGCAGCGCGAGCCCGCCGTTCTGCGCGCTGGTGTCGCCCAGCCAGCCGAAGCGGGCCATCACGGGGTCGCCCTGCACGGGGAACTTCCGACCGATCGCCGGCAGGTCGGTGGTGGCCGAGAGCGCGTAGAGCTGGAGTCCGGCGCCCGTGTCCACCAGCATGCGGAGGTTGCCGTCGCTGTCGACCGCGGTCTCCACCGCCTCGGGCTGCGACGCGAAGCGGCCGACCACGCGCACCCGGCTCTGGCCACGATCGCGGAGCGAGGCCACCCGCAGCTCCCCGGAGTCCCCCTTCGGCGAGGGGATCCAGACGGGCACGTGCAGCCCGCCCCGGGCATCGGTGGCGCCGCGGCCGGCGAGCGCGGCCTGGGGCCAGGGCAGCTCGAAGCGGCCGGGCTCGCCGCGCAGCGCGTGGCCCTGCAGGCGCACGTACCGGATGGTGCGGCCATCGAGCCAGTAGATGTAGCGGTCCCAGCGCTCCGAGGGACGGGCGTGGGAGAGCACCGGGTCGATGCGTTCGTCGATGTGGGCGAGGTGGTAGTCGCCGAGCACCTTGCGCGGGTCCGTGCCGTCGGCGTGGTGCACGTAGAGGTCGAAGCCCTTGGCCGCCTGGTGGAGCCACACGGTGGCGTGGCCCGCGCTGTCCAGGCCGAGGGGTTCCCACACGGTGCGGCCGCCTACCGGCTGCGGCTGGGCGACCGTGAACACGTGGTCCGGCAGCACCCGGTCGCCGGCGTCGTCGCGCAGGGTGATGCTCAGGGTGTAGACGCCTGCGGCGAGGCTGGCCGACGAGGGGATCTCCAGCAGGGCCTGGCGCTGACCGCGGGGTGACACGGTCCAGGTGCCGCCTGGGTCCACCTCGGGCGCGGCGGTGGCCCAGGTCCGCGTGGCGCCCGCGGCGTCGGTCAGCTTGAAGCGCACCAGCCAGGGCCGCTGGGCGACATCCGCGAAGGAGCGGTCCGCTGCGGTGTCGTTCTGCACGGAGAAGCGCACCAGCACCGGCTCGCCGGCCAGGTACTCGTCGCGGAGGTCGGTGTGCACGGTGAGACCGGGGCCCGGCTGCGCGACAGGCAGCGGGTCGGCGGGCGGTACGACGGGCGACTCGGCGAGCGCCGTCAACAAGAGGCTCAAGAGCATCGCGGGAGCTTAGCCGCTCCCGACGGAACTCACCCCGCCTCGACACCAACCGTGACGACCGTGATGTTGTCGCGGCCGCCGCCGCGGTGGGCGGCGCGGAGCAGCTCCCGGGCGCAGATCCGTGCGTCGGCGTAGTGGTTCATGATCTGCTCGATCTCTTCGTCCGGGACCTCGCCCCACAGCCCGTCGCTGCAGAGCATGATCCGGTCGCCCGGCTCGAGGTCCACCCGGAAGATGTCGATCTCCACGTTGCGCTCGGTGCCCACGGTGCGGAGCAGGATGTTGGAGTGGGGGTGGTTGCGCGCCTCTTCCGGGGTGATCCGGCCCTGGTCGACCATGCGGGCGACCAGCGAGTGGTCGCGGCTCACCTGGTAGAGCACGCCGTCGCGCAGGAGGTAGGCGCGGGAGTCGCCCACGTTGGCGATCAGCGCGAGCCGGCCCCGCACGAGCGCGGTGACCAGGGTGGTGCCCATGTCGGTGCCCGCTTCTTCGGCGGTGCCCTTCACGGTGTTGTTGGCTTCCTGGAACGCTTCGTCGAGCAGGTTCTCCAGGGCTTCCTCGGCGATGGCCGGGGCGTCGTCGAAGCGGCGGCGCGCCGAGGCACAGAGGGTCTCCACGGCGAGGCTGGAGGCGACCTCGCCAGCCTCGTGGCCGCCCATGCCGTCGGCCACCACGTAGAGGTGGGCGCCGTCGTCGAGCTCGTTCCAGCCCCAGTTGTCCTCGTTGAGCATGCGGCAGAGGCCCACGTCGGTGAGGGCGGCCAGGCCGGCCGGCACCGGGCTCGGGGTGAGCTCGTCGTACAGGGTCTCGACCGCGCGGCCGTAGTCCATCGGGCTGCCGTGCTTCCCGCCGGAGGACTGCTGGAGGAAGTTGGCGAGCGGGTGCTGGTTGACCGGCACGTAGTCCATCAGCCAGCGCGAGATCGCGCGGGTCTCCTGGCTGCGGAGGTCGTCGGGGATCGGCCCGTCGGTGGCCATGGCCACGTCGGGGTCGAAGAGGAACACGCGGTCCTCGTCGGGCCGGAGCAGGAAGCACGACCGGGTGATGTCGCCGAGCGCCACGCCGTGGTGGTGCAGGAAGGCGGTGAGCCCGGCGAAGCGCTGGGCGAGGTGCAGCACGCGCTCCATGGAGAACGGCGCGCCCTCGTCGAGCATCAGGGCTTCGTTGTGGTAGGGCACCACGGTGCAGAGCAGGCCCTCGTGGTGGAAGACGTCTTCCGCGGTGAGGATGCCGGGATGCACCAGCCCCTTCTCGTAGAAGTCCACGTAGGGCTGGTAGCCCTCGCGTTGCCAGCGCACCGAGAGCAGGAACTGGGTGCGGTCGGGGAAGGTGAGGCCGCAGGCGCCGCACACGGACTCGGTGCGGGGCGTGTCTTCGTCGCCGCAGTGCCAGCACCGGCGGCTGCGCTGATCGGGCCGATCGTCGTCGACCAGGTAGTACATGCGCGTCTCGGACAGGCGCACGAGGGCCTGCACCCGGTAGAACCGGGAGAGCAGGGTGCCGGGATGGAACGGGGGCGGACGACCGCGCGCTTCCGACATGTGCGCTCTTTGACTCCCTGGCGTGCCAGTGCCGTGAAGGTGGACTGTACCGCTCGGCGGCTCCGTGCTCGCTCGGAGGGGGCGCACCGAATACCCTGCGATGGCCCCGCAGTGGCCCTTCCGGCGAGTCCATGAGCTGTTCCGTTCCCTTTGCGATCGAAGCCCAGCGCGGTGCGGCGCGTGCCGGCACCCTCCGCCTGCCGCGGGGCGAGGTGCAGACCCCGGTGTTCATGCCGGTCGGCACCATGGGCGCCATCCGCACCCTCTCGCCGCTGCACCTGGCCGACACCGGCAGCCAGATCATCCTGGCGAACACCTACCACCTGCACCAGCGCCCGGGGGAGGACCTGGTCGCCAAGCACGGCGGCCTGCACGGCATGATGGGCGTCGAGCTGCCCATGCTCACGGACTCGGGCGGCTTCCAGGTGTTCTCGCTCGACAAGAAAGAGGTCAGCGAGGAAGGGGTGCGCTTCCGCTTCGAGGTCGACGGGCGCGAGACCTTCCTCACCTCGGAGACCTCGATGGACATCCAGCAGAAGCTGGGCGCCGACATCGCCATGGTCTTCGACGAGTGCCTGGCCTACGGCACCGACAAGGCCTACGCCCAGCGCTCGGTCGACCGCACCACCCGCTGGGAGCAGCGCTCCAAGGCCGCCCACACCCGCACCGACCAGGCCTTGTTCGGCATCGTTCAGGGCGGCTTCTGGCCGGACCTCCGCAGGCGCTCCTGCGAAGCCATCCAGGCCATCGGCTTCGACGGCTACGCCATCGGCGGGCTGTCGGTGGGCGAAGGGCACAGCATCATGTGCGAGGTGCTCGACTACACGACCCGGCACATGAGCCCGGACCACCCGCGCTACCTGATGGGCGTGGGCCGTCCGCTCGACCTGGTCGAGGGCGTGGCCCGCGGCGTCGACATGTTCGACTGCGTGATCCAGACCCGGCACGCCCGCAGCGGCATGTTCTACACCTCGCGCGGCCGCATGCGCATGACCGACAAGCGCTTCCGGAACGACATGTACCCGCCCGACACGTCGTGCGGTTGCTACGCGTGCCGCACCTTCACCCGGGCCTACATCCACCACCTCTTCAAGGTCGGCGAGGTGCTCGGCGCCACCCTGGCCACGATCCACAACCTGACCTGGTTCGCCGACTTCATGGCGCGCATGCGCCAGAGCATCGTGGAAGGCACCTTCGACGCCTTCCGCGAGGACGTGCACCGCTGGTACCCGGAGAAGCCGAAGCAGGCGCCCACGCCCTCGAAGGAGAAGCGTGGCGGGAAGCCCCGCGGCGGGAAGCGCCGGCGGTGATCCTCTACCTGCTCGCCTGCCTGGCGGTGAAGCCGGGTCTGAGCGGATGGGAGGGCGCCTTCCACTTCCAGCACCCGAAGGGCTGGGAGGTGGTCAAGAACCACCGCTTCCTGGGGCGGCACGTGGTGGTGCTCGAGAACCGCGACGGGCCGGGGCACATCACCCTCGAGCTCTACCGGGAGGACCGCAGCACCCGGAAGAAGCCGCTGTCGCTGGTCGCCGACGTGTACGCGGCGAACCTCGGGTGGCGGCAGGGCTACGTGATCACCCCGGTCGCCCAGCACCAGCTCCTCGTGGCCGACCGGGAGGCGTGGGCCAGCGACGTGGTGCGCACGCACGGTCCCCATCGGCGGCTGGCGTCGGTGGTGATGCTCCGGGGCGACGGGCGGGTGGCGGTCATCACCCTGTCCACGGAGGAGGACAGCCCGCACAACGTGTACTACGCCTTCGACCAGGTGCTCTCGAGCTTCGACCTGCCAGACGATCCGCCGCCGGAGCACACCGTGAACGACACCCTGCTCTTCTTCCCCGAGGATCCCACGTGAACGCGGACCGGCTGCTGCTGCTGCGCCCGCATCCGGCCGGCGGCTGGGACGTGGCGTCGGAGGACGAGCCCGGGCTCCGCGGCCAGCTCTGGTCGGGGCCCCACCCCGAGCGGGCGCCGCAGCACCCCTCGGTCGCCCGCCCACGGTGGCGCGGCACGCTCGACGGCCAGGAGTGGTGGCTGGAGGCGTGCCCGGCCGGCCCCCGGCTCTCGGACCTCGCCGGCCTGGATGGCGCGTCGCGGATCTCCGTGCTGATCGACGCCGGGCAGGCGCTGCGTCGGTTGCACGACGAAGGCTTGGTCCACGGGTGCGTGGACGAGGACCACCTGGTGGTGGACGCCAAGGGTCGCGGCCGCCTGGTCGGCGCCGGCCGCGTCGACGGGAGCGTCGATCAGGACGTGGAAGCGCTCCAGCGGCTGGTGGCGATGGGGAGCTCGGCGGTGCACGGTCCGTCCCAGCTCGGCCGCCCGGATCTGGGCACCCTGGTGGACGCGCTGACCGGCTGGCTCGCCATCACCCACCCGACCTGGGATCGCGAGGCCCTGGGCCAGCTGGCGATGGACGCGGTGCCTGCAGCGCCCGACGAGCCGGACCGTCGCACCTGGCGCCCGGAGCGGCTCGGCGAGGTGCTCGACGACAGCTCGCCCCTGCCGAAGCTCGGCTCGATGGCCGGCGAGGGGGTGTTCGACGAGGCCACCGCCACCGGCATGCTGGAGGTCACCCGGGAGCGCACCCACGAGGTCTCGGAGCGGAGCCTGGGGGATGGCGCGCGACTGCAGCTCCTGGCCCGGCTGCTCGCGCAGGTGCCGGGGGAGCCAGGGCGCTTCGCCGGCTCCGCGGGCCGGCCGTCGGAAGCGGTGAAGAAGCTCGTGGCCGACGAGCCCCTCGATCCCTTGCCCCTGCCCGACGATCTCCCGTTGGGCGCCAGCCGGGAGCCCACGCCGCTCGCGCCGATCGTCACCGAGCGCGCGGACCCCGTGACCGTGGCCGGCGACACCGTGTACGAGGAGGTCGATCCGCGCGTGTTGCGGCTCACGGTGCTCGTGGCGCTCTTGAGCGTGGCGCTCGTGGCGCTGCTGCTCGGTTGGTTGTTGCGGTAGGTCGGGAGTCGATGCGCCCGAGCGGCTCGTGCGGTAGCCTGCGCCCATGCCGCGCTTGATCCTGCACTTCGAGGGCCGCGTCGTGCTCGAGCACCGGCTGCGGCGAGGTCGCACGGTGATCGGGCGCTCCGACGCCTGTGACTTCACGATTCCGGGCGAGACCATCAGCCGCACCCACTGCGTGGTGCAGTCCGACGGCCCCGGGTGGCGCCTGATCGATCGCAGCCGCCACGGCATCCGGGTGAACGGCGAGCTGGTTGCCGACGCGCACGAGCTGGCGGCGGGCGATCGGGTGGTGCTGGGCGACTACACCCTGGAGTTCCTCCTCACCGGCGAGATCGCAGGGCCGACGGCGAGCGTGGCGCACACCCGTCCGCCCCCCGAGGAGCTGGTCGCGACCGACGACGGCCTGACCGTGTTGGTGGCGCGCCTCGACGTGGTCGACGGCCCCGGTGCGGGCCAGCAGGTGCGGCTCGAGCGCAGCAAGCAGACCGTGGGGGCCGAGGGCAGCGACGTGGTGCTCTACGGCACCGGGCTCGTGAGCGACCACCTCACCCTGCACGTGTCGCGCGGCCGCGTGTCGCTGGCGCCGGGTCGCGGGGCGGTGTTCGTCGACGGGGAGCGCGCGCAGGGGGTCTTGCCGCTCTACCCGGACGAGCAGGTGCGGGCGGGCGACACGGTCTTCCAGGTGGTCAGCGAGCTGGTGGAGAGCGCCGAGCCCGCCCCCCGCTTCGGCGAGATGGTGGCGCAGAGCGGGGTGATGAAGGCCACCTTCGGCGTGCTGGCCCGGATGGCTGCGCACACCGCGCCGGTCCTGCTGGTGGGGGAGTCGGGGACCGGGAAGGAGCTCGCCGCGCGCGCCCTGCACGACGCGTCGCCGCGGGCCGCCGGCCCCTTCGTGGCGGTGAACTGCGGCGGGATCCCCGAGAAGCTGTTCGAGTCGGAGCTCTTCGGCCACGAGAAGGGCGCGTTCACGGGGGCGACGGTCCGGCAGGATGGCGCCTTCCAGCGCGCCACGGACGGCACGCTCTTCCTCGACGAGGTGGGCGAGCTGCCCTTGGAAGCCCAGGCGAAGCTGCTGCGCAGCCTGGAGACCGGCGAGGTGCGTCGGGTGGGCGGCGGCCACGTGGCCTACCCCGACGTGCGCATCGTGGCGGCCACCAACCGGGACCTCGAGGACGCGGTCCAGGACGGCTCGTTCCGGCAGGACCTCTACTTCCGGCTGGCCGTGCTCGCGGTGCGGCTGCCGCCGTTGCGGGAACGGCCCGACGACCTGCCGATCCTCGCCGAGGCCATCGCGGCCCGGCTGGGCCCGGGGGTGCAGGTCACCCACTCCGCACTCCAGGCGCTGAACCTCCACAGCTGGCCGGGCAACGTGCGCGAGCTGCGGAACGTGCTGACCCGCGCGTTCGTGTTGAATGGGCCGACCATCACCGCGGAGACGGTGCAGTTCTCCCCCTGGAGCTTCCCGGCCGGGGTCGAGGTGGTGTCGCGCGGGAACGCCCTGCTGGCGCGGGAGAAGGAACAGCTGCAGGAGGCGATGGTGCGCCACGGAGGGAACCGCTCGGCCATCGCGCGGGAGCTGGGGTTGGCGCGGAGCACGCTGATCTACAAGCTCAAGCGGCACGGGTTGCTCTGAGCTGCGTTTCGCAGCCGTTGTCGGAGTGAGGGTCAGCTCTTTCCGCCGCCCCAGTTGATGCCGCTGGTGAGCCCGACCCGCCAGTAGCCATCGACGTCCGGCATGTAGATCGCATGGATCGGCCAGTTCACGTTGCCGACCTCCGGCGTGA
>Ga0114932_10001698_pt1 | contig 24593 bp, 19 predicted proteins | sample 2SBtaG_2_FD_87286 | JGI IMG/M metagenome (GOLD analysis project Ga0114932, IMG submission 87286) | Deep subsurface microbial communities from Kolumbo volcano to uncover new lineages of life (NeLLi) - 2SBTROV12_ACTIVE470 metaG | ecosystem: Environmental > Aquatic > Marine > Volcanic ...
GTGTTGATCCAGGGTTAGTGAATTATATACAGGGTGATACAGATAAGGTTGCCTTTGGTGTCGGAACAGGAGGATCTCGTTCTACAACAATGAGCGGCAGCGCTATTGTATCTGTCTCGAATAAAATTATTAAAAAAGCCCTTAAATTAGCTGCACACCTTTTAGAATCTTCTGAGGAAGATATAAGTTTTTCAGAAGGAGTTTTTACGGTAGTGGGAACAGACCGTATGTTAGGTATCCATGAAGTCGCCAGGGCATCTTTTGAGGTTAATAAATTACCTACTTATATGGAACCAGGTCTTTATGAAACAGCTACATATCGTTCACCTGGGGGGAACTTTCCTAATGGCTGCCATATATGTGAATTAGAGGTGGATCCCGAGACAGGCTTTGTGGAGGTTTTAGGTTATTTTGTAGTCGATGATGTTGGTACAGTAATAAATCCTTTGCTTCTTGAAGGGCAGATCATAGGCGGAATTTCGCAAGGGATGGGACAAGTGCTCATGGAAGATAAAAATTATGATGTAAACACAGGCCAAGTTTTATCTGGGTCCTTCATGGATTATAGCATGCCGCGCGCTGATGATTTCTGTGGTTTTGTAATTGAGAATAATGCAGTACCAACATCGATGAATCCGCTTGGTGTAAAAGGAGCTGGTGAAGCCGGAGCTGTCGGTGCTTTATCAGCAGGTGTAAATGCTATAGTAGACTCTCTCTCAATATATGGAATTAGTCATATAGATACGCCGGCTACCCCTTATAAGATTTGGCAAACTATTCAACGGGCTTGTGAGAAAACTTAACTATATAAAGAAATACTATATTAACTTATAAGAGATAATATTTTTTATTTTTATTTCTTATTTCTTTTAAATATTTCTTGGGCTGGTTTAACTAGGGTGCGTATATTTCCTGAGCGTTTTGATAGACCGGAACGGTCAAAATATTCTAATAACTCTATCGTCAAGTTCCGTCCCATACCAGCATGATCACGAAAATTACTAGGAGTTACTCCATCAATTAATTCTTTTGATAATGTCTCAAATGAATAGGCCAGTTCGGTTAAAGAATTATGCTCGTAAAACCTGTTTTTACTTATTTGTATTACTAAACCTAAATTAGCAGCTCGATGCAGGAATTGGTTGATATGTTCTGGTTGTAAATTAACTTCTTTTGCTAAATCATGGATTACAGGTGGTTGATTTGGGTTTCTAATTAGCAATGGAAGAACGACCCCCCATAATTTCTCATCTTTTGAGCTTAACTGTATTTCTTTGTTTGGGAGATGAAGTAGTCCCCCCTCAATGTTTACGCTTTGATCATTGAGCAATTCATTTATCAGGCCATGAAAAGTATTTTCTGGAATATTATTAACTAAGCTTTTATGCAATTGGTCAATGCTAGGTCCTAATATTTCGTTATTCTTAGTGTGGTAAATATCCAGCGCAGCCAATGTGTCATTTTTTAGCTGTTGCCAAATTATTTTATGAAATGCAGTTTTGGATTGGGTGCTATCAATTATTATAGCTTCATTTTTTTTTATAATTTGTTTTATTTGGTTATCTGTTAAATTTCGGTTTATAGAGAATTTATGAAGGTCTAAACCAAAGTTAGATAATTTTAAGGAACTATTAAAAGCAATATTGTCGTCATTAATATTGAGCGCCTTAAGCATTGCTATTCGATTTGGGTGTGACCTTCTGCGTCTTGGAGGAAATATATCAATTACATGTCCTCCGCCAAGCGTTCTTTGTGCCGATTGGTCACGGATTATGAAACGATCAAAAGACAAGGCACTGATTTGTGAATCTAATAATATTTGTACCAGAGCGCTTGTGCCAGGATCTATGGAATTACCTTCAAGGATAGCAATATTTCCAGTAACATGAGCGGAACCAAGATGAAGATGAACTGGTGTCCAATGGATCAGAGGGCGAATTTCCGTATTTAGGACATGTAACTCAGAATCAATTTTATTAACTGGCATTATATTTGGTGATGAAACGAGCCAGTCCCCTCTTTTGACGACTGCTTTATCAATATTGCTCAAATTGATGGCGCAACGCTGTCCCGTGCTACCTTGGTTGGATTTTTTGTTATTTGAATGTATTTCTCTTATTCTAGTTTTTTGTCCTGTACTTGATAAAAATACTTGCGACCCAACTTCAATAACTCCAGAAAAAACTGTACCTGTTACCACTAGTCCTGCTCCCGGAATTGTGAAAGCCCTATCTATAGCAAGACGAAAGTTACCCGATGAAAAATTTTCTGAGTAATTATTAGCAACATTATAAAGGTGATTAGATATTTCTTTCACGCCCTCGCCGGTAACTGCGGATACTGGATAAATAGGACTGCCGCCTAAATTTGTTGAACCTAATAAAGAGTTAATAGCCGTTGTGACTTCTATTAAACGATCTGTATTTACGCGATCAATTTTAGTAAGTGCTATGACACACTGCTTTATACCGAGTAAATTTATTATTGCTAGATGCTCTAATGTTTGAGGCATTGGGCCGTCATCTGCTGCTATAACCAGCATCGAATAGTCGATTCCCGTTACTCCCGCAAGCATGTTTCCTATGAATTTTTCATGACCTGGAACGTCCACAAACCCCAAAACTTTGTTATGTCCCAAACTGGTATATGCAAACCCTAGATCAATAGTCATGCCTCGTTTTTTTTCTTCAGGCAAACGATCAGCATCTATTCCTGTTATAGCTCTTACTAGGAGTGTTTTTCCGTGATCAATATGGCCAGCAGTAGCGACGATCATTTTATTCTTAGCATCGAAATTTGTTTCAAAAATTCATTTTCATTTTCAAGGCATCTAAGGTCTAGCCATAAACTGTCATTTTGCAATCTACCAATAATAGGAGTTGGTAAAGCGCGTAGTTTGGTTGTAATTTCTTTAAGTGCTTTTCCTTTCCCGCGTTTTTTATGAGGCGTAACTTTCACTGCAAAACTATTTAAGTTTTCTACAGGTAAAGATCCGCTCCCTATTTGCCCAAAAGTTTTAGCCCCGGAAATCTCATAATTTTCTCCCAATATATTTTTTAGTGTTGGTATTAACCTTTCTGATAGAGCTTTTAGTTCTTCAACTGATCGAGTTAGCATTCTGAGTGTTGGTAGCCTCTCGGCTAATTTATCTGGGTTTTTATATAAGCGTAATGTTGCTGCTAGTGCTGCAATTGTAAATTTATCACAGCGCATAGCCCTTTTAAGGGGATTTTTTTTAAGTTTGGCAATCAGATTACTATTTCCAACTATTATAACTGTCTGTGGACCTCCGAGAAGTTTATCACCGGAAAATGTGATTAAGTCTGCTCCGGATACTATAGATTCATTTGGTGTGGGTTCATGCGGTAAACCATAGTGTGCTAGGTCAACTAATGTACCGCTGCCCAGGTCTACGACAAATGGTAAATTATGCTTGTGAGCCAAACGGGCTAGTTCGCTTTCAGATACCGCATTAGTGAAACCTTCAACTTTATAGTTTGATGTATGCACTGACATAAAAAGTGCAGTTCTTGAGTTAATAGCTGCCTCATAATCTGCAATGTGGGTACGGTTGGTTGTACCAACTTCTACCAAACGGCAGCCTGAACGAGACATTATGTCTGGAATACGAAATGAACCTCCTATTTCAATCAGTTCTCCTCGAGAAACAGGGACTTCTTTCCGAAGGGCAAGGGTATTTAGAACAAGCATAACCGCGGCAGCATTGTTATTAACTAATGTTGCTGCTTCCGCACCTGTCAATGAACAGATTATTTCTTCTATATGACTGTCACGATCCCCTCTACGTCCGGTGTGGAGATCATATTCCAGGTTGCTCGCCCTGCGAGCGACATCGTTAATTGCATTTATTGCTTCAGTCGCCAAAACTGCACGTCCCAAATTGGTGTGTAATACAGTTCCAGTTAAGTTGAAAACGGGTTTAAATGTCGGGGCTTCTATTTTAGCTAGGTGATCAGAAACCAGTCCTACTATTTTGGTTTCATTTATACTAAATTGTTTTTCTGGGCTATGCGCTATTTCTTCACGTATATTAGCTAATACTTCACGTATAACGTCCGTAGTTAGTCTTCTACCATGGGTTTCTATAAGCACTTCCATTGGTTCTAAAATCAATAATGAATTGACAGAAGGTATTATCGAGTGCTTTGACATAGTGTCTTTCAGTATTATTTTTTTAGTTTATAGAATAGATTTATTGAATTAAATAATAAAGTGATCTTATTTGTAAGCAAATATTCAGGGCGCGATAATACTATTTAAGAAAAATAATAGAAATAAATTATTACTAACTCTTTTACTCTTACTAGGTTTTTATAATTGCTGCCATAAATTTTAATACTCATATATTAAGTTCTTTAAAAAAAGATAGATTTTAATAATTCTATTCTAGAAATTTTTATAGTATGAATAACTTTTTAGGTAATCCAAATGACTGATTTTAGTATACTCGATCAGACTCCAGTGCGCGCTGGTGGCACACCTGCCCAAGCAATTGATGAGACTATTACACTGGCACAGAAAGCTGAGACTATGGGGTATAACCGGTATTGGTTAGCTGAACATCACGGAACGGATGGTTTTGCCGGCTCTTCGCCAGAAATTATGATTACCCGCGTTGCTGCTGTGACCAATTGCATTAGGGTTGGATCAGGCGGCGTTATGTTAAGCCATTATAGCCCCTTAAAAGTTGCGGAGAATTTCACACTCCTTGAAAATATGTTTCCTAATAGAATTGATCTTGGAATTGGACGAGCCCCAGGAAGTGATGGCGTAACTGCGGCCGCTTTAGCTTATGGAAATCAAATGGGAATAGAGTATTTTCCTACTAAAATTGCTGATATGACTGCGTTCTTAGCTGGTCAGCCTCCCGCATCAGAGCCATTTAAAAATGTAAGAGCCACTCCTCTAGCTCCTTCACTGCCCGAGGTCTGGTTATTAGGGTCGAGCTATCAGAGTGCAGCCTATGCCGCCCATTTTGGATTAGCTTATTCTTTTGCACATTTCATAACTCCATATGAAAGTGAAGCTTTAATTAATCAATACCGGAATAATTTTCGCCCTTCACCAGTAATGAAAGAACCCCGAGTTAATCTTGGTGTATTTGTTATATGTGCAGATACAACGGAGGAGGCAGAGCATTTAGCGGCAAGTCGTGACTACTGGCGTCTCAAGTTAAGTCAGGGTCAACATTTACCTTATATATCGCCCGAAGAGGCATTGAGTTATCCATATACTCAACAAGAGCTTGCAGCAATAAAACAAAACAAGATGAATAGGATTGTGGGTGATCCAAAATACGTTAAAGCACAGCTAGAAGAACTTGCCAGCTGTCACTCTGCAGACGAGCTAGTAATTCTCACAATTACCTACGATTTTGCGTCACGATTGCACTCCTATGAGTTGATTGCACAGGCGTTCGGACTGCAGGCCCGGGAAATCGCAGCCTAAAAGAAAAACAGTTTTCCCTTTTATAGACCAGCTGTAAATTTCATACTGGTATGTGTCTCAATTGCTTGCTTTACTTTACTACCGAAACGTTTTTCTAACTCATCACCAATTTTGTGAGTGTATGCAACGTCTGCCTGATCGTTACCCATTATTATAACAAAAAGTAGTGCAATATTTTCATCAATATTTTTGAAAGCTCGGCTGACTCCTAATGGGACATCAATCATATCATGAGGCTCTAATATTGTACTGTACTGTCCCTCATCGCCCCAACTTATTTCAAATTTCCCTGTTAAACAAAAAAATATTTCATGCGTATTCATATGCGCATGAAGCATAGGCCCATTCCCTGGAGGGCATTCAGCAATTGTTATAGAAAGTCCTGGAGGCCCCTCTGCCGCTGCGAATTGATGTGAGCCATCCGCATTTCCTGGAGCTAATAACGAATAAAGTTTTTTAGCAGTAAGCATCTCATAGGCTTCATTTGGAATGCCGAGGTTTTCATATAACCCTTGTTTGGGTTCTAGTTCTTTGAACCTTACTATATGGTTTTTCATTTCATCAGGATTGATGTCTATAGTTTTCATAAATATTTCCTCTTAAAATATTTAATTATTTATAGAAATAATTATATTTCCCTTAGCTTTTCCGGACTGCAGTCTTAAGTGGGCATCTGCTGTTTTGAATAAAGGAAATATTTTATCAACTGGGTGATAGGGATCGCTATATTCCAGCCATTTATTTATATCACGAATGGCATTACGGAATGCTGATTCAGGTATTTGGTACATAAACACCCATCTCAAATTTGCGTTTCGTAGCATAAACCCGTAAAAATCCAGCATTGGGTTCGGTTTTTTATCTGAAGCGTAACATGCAACAGTGCCATGTGTCTTTAATACTGCGAGTATTGTTGGCTGATTAACTCCGAAGGCAACCTCTACACTGTGGTCAACACCGGCGCCTTTAGTAATAGTAGAAATTCGTTTTATTACATTTTGCTTTTTATAATTAATGATAGCATCTGCTCCTGCCATCCTTGCCTGTTTAGCCTTAGATTCAGAGCTTACAGTTGTAATAATTAGACTTGCTCCGCCCCATTTTGCTAGCTGTATAGCATAATTACCTACTGCACCTGCCCCCCCCGTTATGAGAACTGTTTTACCTTTGATGGGGCCGTCGGCAAATAAACAACGATGAGCGGTTATGGCTGGTATGCCAATACAAGCGCCGTGCAATAAACTAGTTTTTTTCGGCAAAGGTACTGCTTGGCGAGATGGTAAGCAAATATATTCGGCACAAGTACCGAACGGTCTTTGCCATTGACCATTCCAAATCCACACCTTCTGATTAAGACGAGATTTTAATACCCCTTTTCCAACCTGATCGATTACTCCGGAGCCGTCACTATGAGGTATTATTATTGGATATGCTTGCGGCTGACCACCAAAACCCTGGCGTCTTTTTATATCAGTTGGATTTAGACCTGAGTAAGCAATTTTTACTCGGACTTCCCCAGGTTTAGCATTAGGGGTGTCAATATCCCCGGTTTTTATAACACTTTTAGCCGATCCTTGTTTTTTGTACCAGGCTGCCTTCATGTATAATATCTCCTATAATAAAAGGGATTAAGTTGATTGTAATGCTGTCCAGATTTTTTGAGGCGTAGCCGGCATATCCATTCTAGTAATTCCTCGAGTTGAAAGCGCATCTAAAATTGCGTTCATCCCAGCTGGCAGAGCACCAGTAGTTCCAGCTTCACCGGCACCCTTGGCTCCAACTGGGTTAGTAGTACATGGAACGGAATGAAAACCAAGTTTCATTGATGGTAAATCATCTGCCCTTGGCATCATATAATCCATGAATGAACCTGCTATTAGTTGGCCTTCATTATCATATACGGCATGTTCACCTAATACTTGCCCTAAACCTTGTGCCACACCGCCATGTACTTGGCCATGAACTATCATGGGATTGATTACTGTTCCGCAATCATCGACAGCTGTATAAGCAACAATATCTACGACTCCGGTATCCGTATCTATTTCAACTTCACACACATGACAGCCATTAGGATAAGTTTGTTCAGGAGAAATAAATTCTTCTTCTGAATCCAGGCTTTGAGGAATGTCTTCGGGTAAATTTTTAAGCGTTTTTACTTTTACAGCTAAATCAAATATATTTATTTCACGATCCGTACCAGCTACCAAAAAGTTGCCATCTCTATACTCGATATCTGCTACCGATGCCTCTAGTATATGCCCGGCTATTTTTCTACCTTTATCCAAGACTGAATCTATTGTTACTGACAAAGCACCGCTAGCTAACGCAGCTGACCGAGAAGCAACAGAAGCAAAACCAGTTGATGGAGTGTTATCGCTATTTCCTTCAATTATTCTTACTTTTTCGTAGGGAACATTAAGTAGATCAGAAATTACTTGGGCAAATGAGGTGGCATGTCCTTGCCCATTTGATTGAACGGCAAGAATTGCTTCTACCGTTCCGCTTTCAGTAAATTCTATTTTGGCACCTTCTTCTAAGTAGCCTCCTGCCGTTTCCACAAAACAAGCCATACCTAATCCGCGTAATTTACCATTTTTTTCAGAATCTTTTCTTCGAGATTGAAACTCATCCCATTTTGCAATTTTTAGTGCCTTATCCATGGCTGCTTCAAATTCACCACTATCATAGGTTTGTGATAGTGATGTTTTATATGGCATAGCGATTGGATTAATAAAATTACGGCGTCTCAAATCCACTCGATCTATACCCATTTCACGCGCTGCTTGATCAATCAGACGTTCGAGAATGTAAGCTGCTTCGGGGCGACCTGCTCCTCGGTATGGTCCTATAGGTAAATTATTTGTTAAAACGCAACGAACGTTAAAATATAGAGAGGGGTTATCATAGCACCCTGTTAGGCAATTGCAGACATTTCGTGTAGCTGCTGCAGGCCCATGTGAAGATAAGTACCCCCCCATTGCAGCTATCATATCAACGCGAAGACCTATAATTTTACCATTTTTGTCTAATGCTAGTTCGCCATTTATGATGCCATCACGTGCTTGATTGTCCGCTAGAAAAGCTTCTGAACGACTTCCTTGCCATTTCACAGGTCTCTTAATTTCTTTAGCAGCGAAAAGACAAGCAACATACTCAGGGTAAGCTTGAGTTTTCATACCAAATCCCCCGCCTACATCATGGGTTACTACGTGCATCTTATCAGGTGGCACCTGAAAAATAGATTCTGCCAACATACGACGCATGGCATTAACTCCCTGTGATCCTGCAAAAAGCTCATATCTTTCTTTGTTTGCATCCCATCGGGCGTTAGCACTGCGTGGTTCCATTGAAGCTGCTACTATACGATTTGTTTTCAGGGTTAGTTTTGAGACGTGAGTCGCTTTTCTAAATGCTTCCTCTGTTTTACCTTTATCTCCTATACGGAAGTCTAAACAAATATTATTGGGTATATTTTCCCATATCTGTGGGGCACCATCTGCTATAGCATCTTCAACATTTACAATGGTAGGTAAGATATCAAAATCAAATTCAATGAGTTCAACTGCGTCTGCTGCTAGGGCGCTAGATTCAGCAACAACCATGGCGATAATCTCCCCGACATGACGAACTTTCTCAACGGCAATAGATGGACGTGATGTTAGTTTCATCTCTGAACCATCGTAGTTAGCAAAAGGGGTCATATTAGGAATATTACCAATACCTGCAGCAAGTAGGTCATTGCCTGTAAATACTTCTATAATACCAGGCAAACTTTTAGCCTCAGATACGTCAACTGCTAATATTTTAGCATGCGCAACTGGAGACCGTAAAAACGCTACAAAGGTTTGATCATCAAAAGTTATGTCATCAGTATATTTTCCGGATCCGGTGATCAAGTTCTGATCTTCACGGCGCAGAACATGTTGAGAGATACCAAAATTTTCAGTCGACATATTCAGAATTCTCCTAAAATTGATATATTTTTTTATTAATTAGAGTATTTAACATGGCTTGCGTCTAAGTCGAGGGGTAAGAGATAGTTAAAATAATTAGTTTGCTCTATATTTTTAGAAATATATAGGTAATAACAAATAAAAGTTTTAAAAAAAAAGTTATTTGGGGAATCATTATGCTTTTTAAGTGCGCTCATCACGGTCCAGAAACCGGCAGTAGCAGTATAGGTCACCGCGTTCAGAACATAAATTCGAAAATTAAATCTGTTGATATTCATTGTCATCTTCATGTGCCGGAAGTTGATGCAATGGTGAAAGATGCCTTTGATTTAAAATATGAACCACTTATGTGGCATGCTAGTGAGGAAACAAGGGCATTTCAACGTCAACATACGCAAGACATTATGCCCATGGCAACGGATGTTGATATACGCCTCTCTCATATGGATGCTGCTGGTGTTGATATTCAAGCAGTATCAACAGGACCTGGTCATTATTGTTATTGGGCTGATCCTGAATTAGGACGTGATGTCGCTCAGACGGTAAATAATAGCTTAACTGAACTTGTTGCAAGTAATCCTGATAGATTTGTTGGCTTAGGCACTGTGCCGTTACAAAACCCTGAAATGGCAGTTGCTGAGTTGAATCGTTGTGTCAATGATTTAGGTATGCGCGGTGTAGAAATCTCAACTGATGTTTGCGGAACAGAACTATCACGAGCGGGTCTCGATAAGTTCTTTGCCCGGGTAGAAGAATTAGGTGTTGTGATATTCATGCACCCTGGAGGTTTTACCGAAAGCGCGAGGTTTGCTGATCATTATTTTAGTAATATTATTGCTAATCCATTGGCATCCACTGTTGCAGTACATTATTTAATTTTTGATGGAGTAATGGATCGTCATCCCGGTCTAAAGATTTGTGTGGCACATGGGGGAGGGTTTATGGCCTCATATTCAGGACGTATTGACCATGCACATCCTCTTCGGCCAGATATGCAACGACATTTGCCTAAAGGGAAAATCCCTACTGATTATCTAAAAAGGTTTTATTTTGATACGGTTGTATTTACAGATCATCAGTTGGAGTATTTAGTCAAGGTCTTTGGAGCTGATCATATTGTCATGGGTACTGATTATCCTTACGATATGGCCGAAACAGATCCTGTTGGGCATGTAAATGGAACCGATTTAACTAACGATCAAAAATCTGCAATAATAGGTGGCAATGCTGCCAAATTATTAGGACTCAACTAAAACCAGTTTTGGTATTTTATACTGATATTATTTAGATAGGGGTAATCAATGTTTTTTAAATGCGTTAACCATTCGCCGGCCAGTGATCACGGGCATACCCAGAGAGTAAAAAACGGTAATCAGCACTTCACTGTAGATGTGCATTGTCATGTGCATGTTCTTGAGGCGGATGCTATGTTGGAAGATCCTTCAGTAGCTGACCAGGCGAAGCTATATAAGGAAGCTAGTGCCTTAACTGGGGAAATTAACCGCAATCAACATCAGAGTATTTTACCTAAGTTAACTGACCCAGATGTTCGCATTGCTGATATGGATGCTTGCGGTATAGACGTACAAGCCCTGTCACCATCACCCTTCCATTATAACTATGTTTATCCAGCGGAATTTGCACGCGAGACCTCAAAAGTAGTTAACGACCGTATCGCAGAAATTGTTGCTGGAAACCCGGATCGTTTTGTAGGTTTATGTACTGCTCCATTACAGGATGTAGATATGGCGGTTGCAGAATTAGACCGCTGTGTCAAAGAACATGGTATGCGTGGGGTGGAAATTTCCACTAACGTTCGGGGACAGGATTTAACGCGCGCTGGTTTAGAGAAGTTTTTCGCTCGAGTAGAAGAATTAGATGTAATGATTTTTATGCATCCAATTGGAACTAGTTTTAAAGAGCGCATGACTGATCATTATTTTCGTAATACTATTGGACACCCGCTTGAATCAGCTTTAGCTGTAGGACATTTAGTATTTGACGGTTATTTAGAAAAATTTCCTGGAATTAAAATTTGTATTGCCCACGGTGGCGGCTATGTGCCAACTTATTCTGGCCGTTTTGATCATCCTTATCATCTTAGGGATGATTGTCGTCAAGTCATATCCAAGCCTCCAAGTGAGTATGTAAAAAAACTATACTTTGATACGGTCGTGTTTACTGATCATCAACTCCGTTATCTAGTTGATACTTGGGGTGCTGACCGAATTGTTATGGGAACTGACTATCCATATGACATGGCTGAGCCGGATCCGGTGGGATTTGTAGATGGCACTTCGGGTCTTAGTGAACAACAGAAAGCCACGGTTATGGGGGGCAATGCTGCTCAGCTTCTAAAAATTGACGTTTCCAGATTGAATTAATTTATATTTTTTTAAAGATAAAGTTTCTTTTAGAGTGTTATTTAGGCTAACTTTAGAAAGAAGTAGCTATATATCCTAATCACTATTTGGCATGTCGACGCCCAGCGTAGATGCGGATTGTGAAAGCCTGTCCCATGTACCCTTGGGCAATGGAATGCCGTATTTTAAGCGTTTAGTAAGAATAGCATCACCTCGTTCTCCAGGTGCATATATCTCGTCTACGCCTTCTGCACGTGGCAATGACTTGATTGCAGATGCGAGTAGATCTACTTCGTTTCTATAATTACTAATATCAATAAAAGCAGATATTTTTATTGCTATTGCCAAACCGTTTTGTCTAAATCCAGAAGGATCAGCACCAGGCATAATTAGTGAAGCTATTAGCGGGTTAGATCCCATCAGACTAACCAAGCATTCAAACATGAGTGATAAACTAGACCCTTTTGCCCCGCCCAGTGGCATTAGTATTGAGGCCAAGTTGGGGTCATTTGTCATGTTTCCATTTTTATCCATGGCCCAGCCGTCGGGAATTGGTTCTCCAGCGTCGCGCGCTTCTAGGACTTTTCCCATAGAGACTGTAGAGGTTGACATATCGACTACCAAAGGAGGGTGTGTTCCACCGGGCACTGCGATAGCAAGAGGGTTGGTAGATAGTCCAGCTACTCTAGCCCCATGGTACGCCATCATTGGTCGAGAAGCTATCATGACGATACCTGCCATGTCTTCTTTTGCAGCAATCTGAGCGTAATAACCAATAGCCCCTGTATGGGTTATATTTTTTGCAATACACCACCCTATATTGACCTCATTCGCTCGTTCCATCGCTTCTTCCATTGCGCGTGCCATTCCAATAGGACCAGGAGAAGCATCGCAATCTAATACTGCAATTGCTGCATCTTTTTTTTCTATTGTAATATTTGGACGCGCATTAATATTACCATTTTTAATTGTCTCAATGTATCTTGGAATTCTTAATACTCCATGAGAGTCAACACCTCGTAAATTTGCCCAAACTAAAACATCTGCCCATTTTAGAGCATTTTCTGAAGATATATTGCAGGCACTAAAGATCCTTGTGGCAAAATCTTTTAATGGTTGTGCCTTTACAATAATATTGCCCTCACTCATTCTCTTCTCCTAAAATCTTTTTTGTTAAAATATTTTTTTGTTCTCTATTTTTTTAGCTTTAGAAATCGTGAGTGGCGGGTAGATAAATTAATTAATATGTTTCTATAACTCAGAACGCACTATTTTAGCTCCCTGAGATAGAGCTTTAAGTTTGTCATTAGCTACACTTCTAGGCAGAGGAACCATGCCACAGTTAGTACATGGGAATATTCGTTCAGGTGATAAATATTTTGTTGCATGACGAATTATGGCGGCGACTTCCTCGGGTGTTTCTATTTCTAGTTTCGTTACATCAATTGCTCCAAAAAGGACATCTTTTTTGTTAGAAAGCAGTGCTAATAATTCAATGGGCACTCTCGAACCAGCGAATTCTAATGAAACCTGATCTATTTCACAGCAGGCTAATTCCGGCAGTATTATTTTATATTGATTCCATACCTTCCCTAAAGTAGCTTTCCAATCAAGATTTGCTTTGATCCCGTAGCCATAGCAGATATGAACAGCTGTTTTGCATGAAAGCCCGTCAACAGCTCTGTTAAGGGCGTCTAGACCCCAAGTAGGTACCGAGTTAAGATATACATTGAAAGCAGGCTCATCGAACTGTATTACGTTGGCGCCTGCTGCCTCAATTTCTTTGGCCTCCATATTTAAAATATCGGCAAAAGCCATTGCCAGTGATGGTCGGTCTCTATAATGATTATCTGCTAATGTGTCCACAATCGTCATGGGCCCTGGCATAGTAAACTTTAAATCATGTTTTGTTTGTTTTCGGGCGAAAGCAACCTCATCTTTATGAATTGGTGAAGAACGGTAAATGCTAGAAACAACAGTTGGACAATCCGCTTGATAACGATTATCACGTATTCCTATGCGCTCTTTATGTTCAAAATCTATTCCACCAATTTTTTCTAAGATACCATGAACAAAATGTTGACGTGATTGTTCACCATCTGAAACAATATCAATACCAGCTTTCTCTTGGTCATTTATAGCTATACGAACAGCATCTTGTTTTGCTTCTGCCAATTTTCTACTATCTTTATGTGCCCACGGTGCCCATAGAACCTCAGGTTGAGCTAGCCAGGATGGCTTTGGTAAACTGCCGGTAATTGTAGTTTTAAGCATTATTCTCTCCTATTAATTCTGCATTGGGCTTTGCGGTCATAAAAGATTTCGAGTAAGCAGATTGCCAGAATGTTAAATTTATTCAAGAGGAGATACCATGACTATAGAAAAATTACCTGCTGGATGGCCTGAGGGAAAGCGCTTAGCTGTTTCCGTAAATATAATGTGTGAAGCATGGACTGATGATGCAGCTCCAGGTATTGGCCCAATGGGAAACCCTTTAAGGGCTGGGGTTTTAGACACGCAAGCACGTTCTTGGGCTGAATATGGTATGACTGTTGGAGCTTACCGCTTACTAGACATTGTTGGAGAGGCAGGAGTTCCGTGCGGAACTTATGCTAGCGGAATTATTGCTGAAAAATGGCCGGAGCTGCTAAAAAGAATTGATAATGATGGCCATTTTATAGGAGCTCATGCTTGGATGCAGAATATACTGCCTGCTTATCAAGAACTGGAACAAGAAAAAAATGATTTAAAACGTGGGATGAACTTATTTCAGAATGTTATTGGTAAGCTACCAGAAGGCTTTGCTAGTCCACGGGGCACTCCTAGTATCAATACTTGTGAGTTGTTAGCAGAGAGCGGTTTTAAATGGCATATAGATCATTTCAACACTGACTTGCCATATTTGATGAACACATCTAAAGGCCCGCTTGCTATTGTTCCATTCACTATGGAGATTAATGATCTACCGCTCTACATGCGTTTTGGAAATCCACCTGAGGTTTATACGGCTACATTAAAACGTATTGTTGATAATTATACTAGTATAGGCAGTCCTCCTGCCGTGTTGGATATAACTGCACATGCTCATGTATTTGGACGCCCGTTTGGGGCCATAGAAATTAAAGCAGCTATTGATATTGTAAAAGATCTAGACTGGGTATGGATGACTACACACCAAGAGTTGGCGGGGCTGGTTTACCCGAGTTAACCATACTTATTATATATTTTCTTAGACGGCTCACTGTGCTGTAACAGATTTATAAAATCACTCGATGTTAAAGCGAAGAAGGTATTTGGGTCTTATATGCATTATACTCGCAATTTTATAAGGGGAAATAGGTGACTATTAGACCAAGAATTTTAGTTACTAGACGTCATTTATTTGAAATCGAAAAACGTCTATTAGATGAGTATGATGTAGTTTTAAATGAAGACGATCACATAATGACTTCAGATGAGATTATTAGTGCGTCAGATGGAATCCAGGCAATTTTTTTATGTGTTACTGAGCCCCTTAGTAAGGAGGTTATTAATGCATTACCAAAAAGTGTAAAGGTTATTCTTACATTGTCAGCAGGTGTTGATCATATTGACCTCAAGTCGGCAAGAGAACGAGGTCTTGCAGTATTAGCTACGCCTGGTGCAGTTACATCAGCTACAGCAGAGGTAGGGGTTTTACTAATGCTTGGAGCGGCCAGAAGGGCGCAGGAATCTATAAGTTGTCTTCGTTCTGGAAATTGGGGTTTGTGGACTGCCACACAGTTTGTGGGTGTTGAAATCACCGGTAAACAACTCGGTATATATGGCATGGGTCGAATAGGTCAAAAATTAGCGAAGCGTGCTAGAGGCTTTGATATGGATATATATTACCATAATCGTAACCGTTTATCACCTGATCTAGAAGAAAAAGCAGTTTATTTAAGAAATATAGAAGACTTATTGGGAGTCAGTAATTTTTTAGCTTTGTGTGCACCTTCCACTCCACATACACACAAATTTTTAAACTCTGATACTATTAGGTGTTTGCCTGATGGTGCAGTAATTATAAATATTGCTAGGGGAAACTTGGTTGATGATGATGCACTTATAACAGCTCTCAAGTCTGGTAAAATAGCCGCTGCAGGATTAGATGTATTTAATGGTGAACCAACTAATATTGACCAGCGATACTTTGAATTGCCAAACGTATTTATGCTTCCACATATTGGCAGTGCCTCTAGAGAAGCAAGAATTGCTATGGGAATGATGCTGCTTGATGGGTATGAAGCAATACGAAACGGTGGAGTTGCACAAAATAGGGTTGCTTAAAAAACGGGACTAAATAATTTTTTCTATTTATTGGTTTCTGTATTGTTAGGTTATGGTCTCTATGAAAACTATTTTTAACCAATTACCAGGGCATGCGCGTGGCGCATTCTGGATGCTACTTGCTGCAATGTTCTTTAGTTTTCATGGGCCCCTAGTTCGAATGGCAACTGCGGGTACAGATCCGTTAATGGTAGCATTTATAAGGTCGATATTTGTTTTTTTAATGATGCTACCTTGGATAATCCAGCATTGTAAAATTGAAATGAAAACAAATGTTTTGCCTCTGCACGCATTTCGAGCCTTGTTTTCAATGACAGGTTTTATTTTATTAGTTATTGCCCAGTCCAAACTTACTTTGGCTGAAGTATCTGCTTTAACGTTTGCTGCTCCATTGTTTGCTACTATTGGCGCTGTAATTTTTCTTCGTGAAGTGGTTAAAGCTCGGCGTTGGATCGCCACATTTGTAGGGCTTGCCGGTGTTTGGATTGTTTTGCGCCCAGGATTAGAAGTTGTTGACCCATATTTTATATTGCCGGTGGGAGCAGCCATATTTATTGCCGTATCAAATTTAATGATAAAGTCATTATCATCCTATGATTCATCTAATTCTATAGTTGCCTGGCTTGCAATTTTTTCAGTTCCGCTAACGTTTGTCCCGGCATTATTTGTTTGGTCATTACCTGGGGTATTGGGGTTTGGGTGGTCGTTTCTTTTAGGGCTAAGTGGAGTTGGTGCGCATATGTGTTTAACTAGGTCGTTAGCAGCTGCTGATGCTTCGGCGGTTCTACCGTTTGACTACGCTCGTCTCATATTCACTGCAATCATTGCATTTATAGTATTTGGAGAAGAACCATCAATCTGGACCTGGATAGGTGGTGCTATAATTGTTGGCGCAGTTGTATATATAGCCCGTAGGGAGACAATTGCCGACAGATCATAAATTATAAAACTTTAGAATGTATTATAAATCAAATATTCTATCAACTTTTCTTAATACTTGTCCTGGGCTTTTATAGTCTTTTCGTTAATGCTTTTGCCGCCGCATTTATAATTGCGTCACTATCAATACCATATTCGTGGTAAAGGTCTGTCAAGTCACCAGACTGCCCAAAATCATCAACCCCTAGAGAAATAATACTATGGTTTGCAACACTACCAAGCCAACTGAGGGTTGCAGGGTGGCCATCAATAACAGTTACAATTGCCGCATTGGAGGCTAGTGGCGATAGAATTTTTTCAGCGATATCACCGTCATTGTTCCAGTCCTTATAAAGCCTGTCAGGAGATGTGATTGATAATAGTCCAGCCCCTGGCACATCTTCCAGTATTTGTTCATACGCATCTAATGCTTCAGGAAAAATAGCTCCAGTATAAGCAATTGCTAATTCTGCTTCTTTTTCTGGCTTTTTTATCCAATATGCGCCGTTTATTATATCATCGGAAATAGAGTTTATATTAGATCGTTCTGGCTGTGTAATATTACGAGTTGATAGACGCAGATATACAGCTCCTCCATTTTCTGCTTGTATATGTCTGAAGGCCCAACTCATGATGATTGCCAATTCATCTGTGAAGCTTGGTTCAAAACTTGTTAGCCCTGGTTGTCCCAAGCCTATTAATGGAGTTGACACTGACTGATGTGCACCTCCTTCCGGACCCAGTGTGATGCCTGATGGTGTTGCGACTAAAATAAAGCGAGCGTCCTGGTAGCAAGCATAGTTAAGTGCATCAAGGCCCCGAGCAATAAATGGGTCATAAAGCGCGCTTACGGGTAATAACCTTGCACCAAAAATTTTGTCGGAAAGTCCCAGTATTGATAGTAATAGAAATAAGTTATTCTCTGCGATACCCAATTCAATATGTTGGCCTTCTGGTCCCATGGACCATTTAAAAGCTGATGGAACTTTTTCATCTCGGAATAGATCAGCTAGTGGCTCATGGTGAAACAACCCTTTTTGATTAACCCAACCTGCCATATTAGTGGTTATTGTCACGTCTGGAGTAGTAGTAACAATACGATCGGCCATTTCACTATCTTCACGTCCCAAATCATTTAGCATTCTTCCAAATGCTTCTTGTGTAGACGTTATTTTTGTTTCAGGGCTTGTTAACTCTATGGTGGGGATAGTTGGGGGGGTAATCGGAATGGATCTTTGGTTAAATGGTACGAGATCTAAAAATTCATGTAGGGCATCAATATCAATATCTAGTCCCTCTGCAATGTCCCATTCATGTCCATCACGAATATTATGAGCTTCTTTAAATATCTGCATTTGTTCTGGGTTCATTAAACCAGAATGATTGTCTTTATGGCCAGCCAGGGGAGTGTTAAAACCCTTTATTGTATAAGCTACAAAACATTGAGGAGTATCATCACGAACGCTATTAAAAGCTTCTAATGTAGCGGTCATGTCATGACCACCCAAATTAGTCATGAGTCGTTGCAGACCTAAGTCATCATGTGTATCGAGTAGGGTTTTTATGCCTTCTGTATATCCTAAATCAGTTTTTAAATGTTTTCGCCATGCAGCCCCTCCTTGGAATGTTAGAGCTGAATAGAGTTGATTTGAACAATTATTGATCCAATCCATGAGAGCGTCGCCACCAGCCTGATCAAATGCATTCTGCAGCAGTTTGCCATATTTTAACTCTAAAACATTCCATCCCATGGCTCCAAAGAAGTCTTTGATAATTTGGAATAGGTTGTCATGAACTACTCCATCCAAACTTTGGCGATTATAGTCTATAACCCACCACAAATTCTTAACATTATGTTTCCAGCCTTCTAGCAACGCTTCAAATACGTTTCCTTCATCTAGCTCGGCATCTCCCATAAGTGCAATTATACGTCCGCTTGGTTTTGATTTATCGCTGAACCCATGTAAGTCGACATAGTCACGCACCATTGCTGCAAACAGGGTTGCCGCAACACCTAGCCCAACAGAGCCTGTAGAAAAATCCACATCATCGGAATCTTTGGTTCGCGAAGGATAAGATTGTGCTCCACCAAAAGAACGAAAACGTTTTAATTGATCTTCTGATTGTCGACCTAATAAATACTGAATACTATGGAACACAGGCGATGCATGGGGCTTTACTGCAACCCGGTCTTCTGGTCGTAATACACTCATATATAACGCGGTTAATAGTGTTGTAGAGGAGGCACAAGAGGCTTGATGCCCTCCTACTTTAAGTCCATCTCTGTTTGGCCTTATGTGATTGGCATTGTGTATTAGCCAGCTTGAAAGCCAGAGTATTTTTTGTTCTAGTGATTCTAAAGTATCTATATCTATTGATTCACTAGTCTTATTCGGCATGATTTTACTAATCTATCTAGTAGTTTTTCCTTATCAATTACTAATTATATTGTACCATTATTTTTATTAATGCATCTTGCTAATTTGTCTATAAAAATACAATAATTAGCTATATTATAGTTATTTTAACTAAATTAAAGGCGAATCATGCCACAATATAAACTAGATGAGACTGATAAGAAAATTTTAGAAGTTCTACAGATAGATGCGCGTATTGCTAATACGGATCTAGCTGAATTGGTTAATTTATCACCTTCACCCTGTTTGCGAAGAGTAAGAAGACTTGAAGAAGAAGGTTACATGCGAGGTTATGTATCTCTGTTGGATCCATCAGCAATTGGGCTACCTGTAAGTGTTTTTGTTCAGGTGAGCTTGGAAAAGCAAGTTGATGGAACACTTGATGAATTTGAGAGTCAGATATTAGATCATACTGAAGTCATGGAGTGTTACCTAATGACTGGAGATTCAGATTATCTATTAAGAGTGGTGGCACCTGATATTAGCTCTTTTCAACGTTTTCTTCTCGATCATTTAACGCGTATACCTGGTGTAGCAAGTATTAAGTCTAGTTTTGCTCTTAAACAGGTAAGTTACCGTACCGCCTTGCCACTATCTCATATAGCTAATTAACTATAGTTAAATATAAGAATAAGAAATTTTATCAGAGGTTTAAAAAATGATTGATCCCATCGGGGCATATGTACCACATGGAAAATTTACGATTTTTGGAAACCCTTCTGCTAAAAATAACCCACTGAAGGATCTAAATTTTGCTGCAAAAGATATAATTGATGTTGCCGGTCATGTTACTGGTTGTGGAAACCCAGATTGGCTTAAAACCCATTCTGCTGCAGACGAAACAGCTGGGTGTATTCAAGACTTACTTGATGTTGGAGCAAACTTGGTTGGAAAGACTGTTACTGAAGAATTGGCAACTGGTTTGACAGGTGAGAATATTCATTATGGAACTCCGCTGAATGTTAATGCTCCTGGAAGGGTATCTGGCGGCTCATCATCAGGATCAGCAGCTGCAGTAGCTGCAGGACTTGTTGATTTTGCGCTAGGGTCAGATACGGGGGGATCAGTAAGAGCACCGGCTAGTTTCTGTGGTCTTTATGGAATAAGACCTTCTCATGGACGCGTTTCTTTAGAATCAGTAATGAAACTTGCCCCAAGCTTTGATACTATAGGGTGGTTTGCTCGATCTCCAGAATTACTTCGAGACATTGCAAGAGTTTTATTAAAAAAATCTAATCATTCATTGGGACCAGGTAAATTTCTAGTTGCTAGTGATATTATGAATATTGTTCCGGATCCTATCAGATTAGCTCTTATGGAATCTGTAGAAAAAGTAACTCAAATTTTAGGCCCTGCTAAAAGTATTGTTGTCTCTAATGCTGAGGGTTTACCTGGTTTGGAAAATTGGGTTTCAGTAACTAGGGCCATTTGGGGAGGAGAATCTTGGGAAGTACATGGAGACTGGATTAAAAAGGTAAAACCAATCTTTGGTTCTGGCGTTGCAAGTCGTTTTAAGGCTAGATCAAATGTCACTCCAGATGAACTAGCTGTTGCACGAATTCAACGCGATGCGATTGCTGATCACTTAAGTGAGTTATTGAATAATGGAAATATAATTGCATTACCTTCAAGCCCTGGAATTGCTCCAGTCATAGGCGGTCAAGATTCTGATATAGATCCTTTCCGTGAATGCAATGAACCAATTGGTTGTATTTCTGGTTTGGGTCGTTTACCTCAAATCACAATTCCTATGGCTAAGCTTGATGGTTTTCCATTAGGCCTTGGACTTGCAGCAGCTTCTGGAAATGATGAAATATTATTAGATATAGCTGTTACATTAGCGGAAAACGGAATTTCACCATACGTATCTATGCCAAGTGGAAAAGGATTATGAGTGATCTATTCAGAAAAGAGGTTTCTGGTTTTTGTGGCCATTCCAACTTAAGAGTTGATGGTAATTCTAGTGGTTTATTAAAAGGAATGAAATTCGCGGTTAAGGATATAATAGATGTAAAAGGACAAGTTACTGGTGGTGGTAATCCCGAATGGTTTAGAACTAATAACGTAGCTAAAGATCATGCTCCAGTAGTACAAGACTTGTTAAGTGCTGGTGCAGATATGGTCGGCAAAACTATTACCGAAGAGTTCGCTTATGGGATGATTGGTGAGAATTTTCACTATGGCACTCCGCGTAATCCGGCAGCGCCAGGTCATATACCTGGCGGGTCTTCATCCGGTTCAGCTTCTGTGGTTTCAGCTAAGGAGGTGGATTTTGCACTGGGAACAGATACAGGGGGTTCTGTAAGAGTTCCCGCTTCATTTTGCAATATTTATGGTTTTAGACCAAGTCATGGACGAATTTCTCTTGAAGGGATAATGCCGTTGGCACCCAGTTTGGATACTTGCGGTTGGTTTGCTCAAAAACCGGGTATTATGAAGAAAGTAGGTGAAGTAACCCTCAAGTGGAAAGTTGCTACAAAACCAGGCCAGTTTTATTTGGCTAGGGATGCATTTGCATTAGTTGATCCATCTATACGTGAAGCATTATTGCCGGCCTTGGGTAAGGTAAGTCAAATCCTTGGAGGATACAATGAAGTTGATATTGGATCTTTGAAAGGTATAGAAAACCTTGACGGCTGGGCAAAAGTTATGCGGGTAATTAGAGGTTCGGAGGCGGCTTCTTCTTATCTTTCTTGGATTGAAAGTAACAACCCAGTAATGGGTCCCGGATTTAGAGAGCGTTTTGAGTCAGGAGGTATGATTAGCTCTGAGGAGATAAGGCTTGCGAAGTTGAAACGAACTAATATGACAAATTATTTACAAGAATTTTTGGCAAATGGGGCTGTAATTGCTGTTCCGGCGGCTCCAGCATTGCCACCTCCCGTATGTAGTGCGGAAAAAATTTATGATTGTCTGCGTAATAATAATGAACGTTATAACTGTATGGCGCCCCTCGCCAGGCTGCCTCAAATTAGTCTTCCTATAGCTCATGTTGGAGGGCTACCTATAGGACTAGGTTTAATAGCAGCTCCTGAAAATGATGAATTATTATTAGACATTGCTTTAGATGTGCCAATTTAAGTAAACGAAGATTAATTTCATTGAAGCTTTACGATGTCTAATGTAATTGAATACTAGTATAAAAAATAAAGAATGATGAAATACTATCAATGATTAATTTTCGAACACTAGATGATATTAATTTTTCGGGAAAACGTGTTTTAGTGCGAGCAGACTTAAACGTGCCGATGCAAGAAGGAATAGTTACAGATACTTCAAGACTAGATCGTTTGGTATTAACCATAAATGACCTAACGCAAAGAGGCGCAAAGGTTGTCATTCTATCTCATTTTGGACGGCCTAATGGTCAGGTTGTCCCATCTTTAACATTAAGGCCCGCAGCTGATGCTTTAGCTGAGTGTCTAGGACGTGCCGTTATATTTGTAAATGAATGTATTGGTGAGGTTGCTAGCGACGCTATCGAAAGGCTTGTTGAAGGGGGTATTATTGTTCTTGAAAACCTTCGATTCAACGAAGGTGAAGAAAAAAACGATCCAGAATTTGCAGCTAGTCTTGCCCGGCTGGGAGATATTTATATTAATGATGCTTTTTCAGCGTCACATCGTTATCACGCTTCTATATCAAGTCTTCCTCAATTATTACCTTGTGCCGCTGGTCGCTTCATGCAGGAAGAACTTAACGCCTTGGTCAAAATTTTATCGGAGCCTATTCGCCCGCTTACTGCCATTGTTGGAGGGGCTAAAATATCTACAAAAATTGATTTATTAGAGAATTTATCAAAAAAAGTTGATGCTTTAATAATAGGAGGGGCAATGGCTAATACCTTTCTGAATGCTGGAGGAGTATCAATTGGGAAGTCACTTTGTGAGCATGAAATGGCTCATACTGCTAATGAGATTATGGCTGCTGCTCATAAGTCCAACTGTAAAATTATCCTGCCTATTGATGCAATTGTAGCTGAGAAGTTCGAGAAAGGTAGCGCCAATTCAAATGTGTCTATAAACTCTATTCCAGCTGATCAAATGATTTTGGATGTTGGGCCTAAAACTATTTCACTTTTATGTGAAACTGTAAAAAAATCTAAAACGATAGTTTGGAATGGGCCTTTGGGAGCCTTTGAGTTATCCCCCTTTGATCTGGGAACAGTTGCTCTTGCTCAATTTACCGCAGATATAACTGATAAGGGTTCTATAACCTCTATCGCAGGCGGAGGAGATACAGTTTCAGCACTTAACCATGCTGGCGTTGCAGCTAAGTTTAGCTATGTTTCAGGGGCAGGGGGTGCGTTTCTTGAGTGGCTTGAAGGTAAAAAATTACCTGGGGTACAAGCCTTAAATATTTGAGTCAATAATATTAGTGTATATAATCATATGTTAGTTTTTTTATAACTGGTCTTTGATATAATAACTTTACTAAAGACCGGGAGGTTAAAATAACCGTATGACAGATAATGATTCAAAAGTTTATGAAGATAAATTAGAAGTTGATAATATCGATTCTGTTGGGCCTGTTCATGTTACTATCCCTGAGGGAGATAATCGTGAACGTTTAGTGTGTAAGGAATGCGATTTCATTTGGTATAAAAACCCTGTCGTTGTTGTTGGTGCGGTTGCTACATGGAATGATGAAAACATAAATTCAGAAGATTATATACTGTTATGTAGGCGGGCAATTGAACCGCAGATTGGGTTGTGGACTTTACCAGCAGGTTATCTTGAACTGGAAGAGTCGTCTGAAGAGGGTGCTATACGAGAAACCTGGGAAGAGGCACAGGCTAAGATTTCAATTAATCGTTTATTAGCAATATATAATATTCCTCGGCTATCTCAGATTCAATTAATCTATAAAGCTTCAATGTTATCAAAGAATATTGCACCTGGAGAAGAATCGCTGGAAGTTCAACTATTTAGGTGGAATGATATTCCATGGGATGAGATTGCTTTTCCAACTGTCCGGTGGGCACTTAATCAATACCACTCAATCATTGGCACTACAGACTACCCGCCTTTTACCAATCCGGCCAATTAGAGTTTATATCTTAAATATAAGAAATAAATTTATTTTTAATGTTTAACTATTCTACCTTGCTAATTCTAATATTACTTAGGCGGAATAATAGGCAGCATAAGCCAAGCTCCATA